>Ga0310343_10000933_pt1 | contig 14578 bp, 8 predicted proteins | sample HC15DNA2025_MG_FD_203519 | JGI IMG/M metagenome (GOLD analysis project Ga0310343, IMG submission 203519) | Marine microbial communities from station ALOHA, North Pacific Subtropical Gyre - HC15-DNA-20-25_MG | ecosystem: Environmental > Aquatic > Marine > Oceanic | place: Pacific Ocean: North... | reverse complement strand
TATTTTTTGTTTTACATTTCTTTGTAATTTCTTCGATTTGTATGCATTCACAACATTCACAAACGCAACTTCCGAACCATCACACCGAAGTCATACAATCACACCAGTATCAAACCATCATACCAAAATCATACCAAAATCATTCTATGTATATATATATAGTGTGTGTGTGGATGCGCTCTTTCGCCTTTGCGTTGTTGTTTTCGACGACGACTTCGACGAGAGAGTCCTCCTCCTCCTCCTCCTCCTCCTCCTCCTTTTGTGCCTGCTCTTCAAAGGGTCGAAACGCACAAAAAACGCGTGAGAGAGAGCGCAGTAGTACATCATCATCATCATCATCATCATCATCATTCCTCTTGACGACGTAAACGACGACGTGAAAACATAATGGCACAATCGGATGATGTGGTGGCCTCTCTCGTCGCCCCGATCGTCGGTTTCGTCCTCGCGAACGTCATGTTCTTCTCCTCCCTTCCCGAACTTCGGAGATACGACCTCTCGTCCACGTGGGGACCGCTCAACGCGCACCCGTACCCGATCGTCGTCGCGAATTGCATCGCGTGGATGATGTACGGTGCCGTCGTGCACGATTACTGGGTGTTCGCGTCGAACGTCCCCGGGGCGATGGTGTCGACGTACGCGACGCTGCTCGCCATCAGAACGCTCCCACGAGACAACGACGAGACCAACGTCGCGCATCATCGGAAAAAAGGGAAAGATGTGGAGAAAATGTTCGTGTGGGGCACGTGCGGCGCGACGAGCGTCGTCGGGTTTCTCGTCGGGGTCGTGCTGCACGACGACCAAAAGACCAAAAGGGTCGTCGCGGGCGCGTACTGCAACGCGGTGTTAGCGACGTATTACGCGTCGCCGCTCTCGGAAATGAAAGAGATGCTGACGCGGCGAGACGCGGCGAGTTTATATTGGCCGATGAGCGCGGCGATAACCGTGAATGGGTTTTCGTGGGCGGCGTATGGGTTTGCGTCGAACGACTGGTTTTTGTTCAGTCCAAACGCGTTTGGAGGGGTGGTCGGCGTCGTGCAACTGGTGTTTTTAGCAACCTTTAGCAAGAAGAAAAAGCAGAAGAAAACGAGAGGAACGGATGGAATGGAAATGGAACAACGAGGAGGAGGAGGAGGAGGAGGAGGAGACGTCATCGTCGCGAATTTATCGAGCGAAGATTTGATCCTCTCCGGACAACCGTCGTCGTCGTCGTAATCTCCTGCGCGCGCGTATCGTTACATTAGGGCAAGAAAAAGAGAGACGAGATAGTTCTCTACTGTAGCCACACGAGTTGTTCGACGATAATGTACAATAGTATAGTGATATATATATATATATATACTTAGTAGTATGTGTGTGTGTTTGTGTTATTAAAAAGTAAATCTTTTCTTCCTCTATGTCTTTTGTCTCTCTCGCGCGGTCACTCTTTCTCGCCCGTATATATATATATATACGTTAACGTCGCGAGGAAGTTTGCGTCTCGGAGACGACCAAACCAGTCGCATCCGCGCCAACTTTACCCAACTGACAGACAACGCATACAGCGTCCTTCTTCTCGACGACGTATTTCGCCCCGCAACAAGAACACGAAAGATCTTTCGTGCCTCTGTAGATTGGCGTCAAGGTCCCCGAACAAACAACAAACGGGTTTCGCGAATCGTAATTCAACTCGACGGCGTCTTTGTTCTGCTTTTCGCACACTTGTAACACCTGTTTCGCTTGCGTGGCCACGTTCGCTGGAGGGTTAAGCTCCAACAATCTTCGGGAGAAGCCGGCGGCGGTTTGGAAGTTTTGCATTTTGTAAAAGATGGTCATCGCCGATCTCAAGGACAACGAGGAATGAATCGGTTGTAAGTTTTGGTGCGTGAAATACGCCGCCAGCTCGGCGGCTCGGTTCGGATCCGATTTAGCCACTTCTTTGCGATTTAATTCAATTCGTAAAGCGACGGCGTAATCTCTCGCGATCGCCAACAACTCTTTCACCTCGTCCACTTCGCGTCTGGTTTCCACAGATAACAAAGTGATCGAGTGAATGATGTTCACGAACAAGTTCAAGGCGTCGGAGAATTTCCCTTCCGTGACTTTTCTATACGCTTGCTTCAACTTCTCCTCTAGAATTGGCAACGTGCTCAACAAATTCGGCGGTTTGACTTGGCCGATAGGGTCGGACGAGTCCCAGTTTCTAGATAAAATCACCCGCATCTTCGCGGTGTCGCCTTCAGATAACGATCCGGATAACACCCCTGAACTCGAAAACGCGCAATCTACAAACATTTGTTTCAACGGTTTGAAGTTTACGATGCCTAATTGTCTGGATAAGAGCTTCATGGCGCCGTCGAATTCGCCGGCTGCTACGTGTTCGCCAGCGACGGCGGATTTGGCCGTCCACTTTTGTCTAGGGTCCACGCCCGCGCTCGGCGCAACAAACATTTCGCCCGCTTGCATGCCCGTCGGCGATCCAGGTTGGCTGCCGCTGACTAGATCGGCTGCTGGTAAATCCATATCCTCCATATCCCAACCAGCGTCTGAACCGTCTTCGGATCTGTTTTCTTCGTCGTCTCCTCCAGGCAAGATGTTTGCCAACGGATCGTCTTTTTCCATCTCGTCGTCGTCGCCGCCGATGCCCAAATCCAAATCATCGCCATCGCCCCAATCGCCACCGACACCTTCCATCTCGCTCTCGTCCATTTGGTATTGCGAGGCGGAAACTTCGCCAGACAAGACACCTTCGAAGAATCCTTTGGACACCGTTAACAAAGGCCAGTTATCTTCTTTCAAAATCGGTTCCGGAGGCGTTAACAATTCTCCAACCGACGTGTCAACATCTGGCACCTTCGCGCCCGCTTCTCTCAACTCCTCCGCTATTCTCTCCGCGTCGGTTTCTAAACCGTGCGTTTTCGCCGTCACATACGCTAACGGGTGATGTCCAGCGGATTCGAGAATTTTAACTCGTTCTGAAATGTCGCCTAAGTATAACGCGTTGTGAAATTGACCCATGACATCCGCGCGCATTTCGGAAATCTTCAACATTTTTTGCAGCTTTTCGATGTTCCCGGTGATTAAATACAAGAAGGATAAGCGCTCAAAGTTTTTCGTCTTTTGGTATGCGAATTCCACGATTTGGTGGTTCCCTTGTCTCAACGCCTCGACACCGAGCTTGTGCCACGTTTCTTTTTCGTCCAACGCTTGCGCGGCAGCCAAAGCGACTTCGATGTTGCCGCACTCGACAGCCAAAGCGAATCGCGTTTGTTCGTCTTTGACAAAGTGTAACGCAATTTCTGGGTATCCTTTCTTTTGTAAGTATGCGATGATCGATTGACCGCACAACACGTTCGATTTAATCATAGATAAGACCTGGTCAAACTTGCGCTGAACCAAAGCGAGTTTAAACACGTATTCGGTTGGGTCGATTTGAATGCGTCTATTTTTACCGTCTCGGTCCAAGCAGTGGACGACGTTGCCGATGACTTTGGTCACGTACACCGCGTTATCCAACGTGCGGATAATTCCAGAGTCGCCGTTCGGTAACGCATATTTGATGTGGTTCAGAGTCGTATAAATGAACACGCCTCTATCGTCCCAGGCTCCGGATTTCACGCGAATGGTTTCGTGCACCGTGCACGCGTGACCAAGCTTTCGGTTGGCGATAACAATCGCGTGTTTCGATAACATGGCAACCAAAGACATGTCGTTAGACCAGATGACGTATTTAATCAACGGCGTCGTAATTTCCGCCATGGCGGCTCTTTGTTGGACATCGAACAAAATCATGCGATCTTCGGCGCGACACAAGAGAGATCCGGTGCCGGCGTAAAAGATGGCGTCGACGGTGGAGTCTGGCGGGACGCACTTCTTAGTCACCTCGTTCTTCAAGTCTTTGATTAAGATTTGGTGCGTGGATTTATCCAAAACGGCAAATCTGTTGCGTGCGATGAATGTCGCGGAAACACCTTGTCCTCGTCTCGGCTCGTTGCCGATTTCTCCGGAGCGACCGTCGTCTTTCGGCAAGACGTGCAATTCGTACGCTCCACCTTCGCTGTCAGAATTGATCAACACCGCATTTTCAGCCGGGTTGTAACTCAAACTGCGAAAGCCAGAGTTATTCCCACCGCCCGGTGGTCGTCTCACGGACACCAAAGGATTATCTCTTTGACTTTCGAATTCGAACGAACGCAAGTATCGATCTTTGACGTAATATAACATGCTCGCGTGCGACGCGTACGCCGGTCGTTCTCGTTCCAATTTGAAAACAATCATCCCAGAATCGTGTCCGGCTGCCAACAGGTTCAAGTTCGGATGTGCGGACAAAATCCAGAATCGGTCGTTTTCTCTTCGAAACGTTTGCGCGCCGGATCGTTTGCTCATGTCCCAAACTCTGATCGATTTATCTTCCGAGTTGGAAACGATGATATCTTGTCTCGCGTGAAACATCACGCACGATACGTTGTTCACGTGACCTCTCAACGTGTCCACTTCCCACGCTTTCGTGTCGTTCATGCGCCACAATTTCACTTGCCGATCGTCCGCGCCGGAAACAATCAACGGTAAACTCGGGTGAAACGACGCCCAATTGACTCCGCGATCGTGGCCTTCCAAAACGTATTTCACAACCGCGTCACCACCGCCGAATAAATCCGCGTTCATTTGTGGGATTTTCAAATCCAATTCGCTCGGTCTTTGCGGTCCGCCCGGCGAGGCGACTTTCTTCCTCAACGCGACGATATCCCAAACTCGTACGGTTTGATCCAACGACGCCGAAACGACTAAATCATCCTTCAAATGGAACGACGCGCACATGACGTAATGGTTATGCCCAGTCAACACGGAAATGCAGTTCCTCGATTGCCAGTTCCAAATCCGGATGGTTTGATCGTCCGACGCCGAGACTATCCACGGGTGTTCCACGTGGAACTGAACCGTGCGGATGTAGTCCAAGTGCCCGAGTAACGTAAAGAGACATCTGCGCAGTTTGTAGTTCCACACCTAAAACGTCGTCGTGTGAGTGTTGTTGTTGTTGTTGTTGTGAGTCATAAGAATAAGAATAACACTAAGAGTCAGTATGAACAAGAGCGTCGTCGTATTTTGGCGACAATGGACGACGCGCTTCGTCGCGTCCAAACAAAAACACAGAAGAAGAAAAGAGGGATCATCATCATTCGGTTCTTTTAATTAAAGACCCTCTTCCTCGAGATCGAATGAAATCGCGCGGGTCTGTTTCCTTTCACGCTTTCTTCGCCAAAAGCTTTTCGTCGTCGTCGTCGTTGTCGCGAAGAAAGAAGAAAAAGATCATCGCAGTCGTCCTCTCACCTTGATTTTGTAATCGTCTCCTCCGCTCGCGAACAGCGGTTGGTTCGAGTGAAAGTCCACCCCTCTGACGGGTCCGTCGTGTTCGTCGAATCTATCGATCAAGGTGCCCATGCGATAGTCCCACAATTGGACGACGCCGGAGTGCAGCGAGGCGAGGATCCACGGCCGCTTCGGGTGGAACGACAGGCCTTTCACCCTGTTCGATTTCGTCTCGAACTTGGTCAGCATTTTTTATTAAACGATGATCTCTGTGTTATATACTACCACGCTCTCCTCGCTGGTCCGTCCGCCAGCGACAAATCGTTTTGTGGTATTATAAACCCAAAAGGAAATTATTATTCGAACGCAAACACAAATATGTAGGAAATGATGGAAGAGTGTAAATAAAATAAATATTGAGTCAAAATTTAGTCCAAGTCTCTCTTATATACCCTCCCCCACCCCTCATCTGGATCTTTCGACTGACGCTCGCTTACATTGTGAGTCCCAAATGTGGACCTACACGAGTCCAAAGCTGTAGTAAGACTTTTAAAAAAAAAAAAAGACACACAGGAAGCAACACCTTAAACCACTCTTTTTTTTTCTTTTTTGGTGTGACTTGAATACTACTGCAAACAGTAGTAGTATTTTCATTCTCGACTCTATACAAAATTGGTGTCGTCAAAAGTCGACTTTACGCAGCAAAAAAACTTTTGCTCTTCGTCGGTCTTTCGTGCCTTTCGTCGTTTCTGTGGTACTGCGACTCGCGACTTTAGTATCACATTACTCGAGTCGTTTTGTCGTTGGTGTTGGACCAAAACGTTTTATTTCTTTTTTTAATGGGGACGACGACGACTTTGACGAGAGAAAGAGAGACAGAGGAGGAACGACTTTAAAACGCAATTGGATAATGATGATGATGATGATGATGATGATGACTTTGATGATGCCGTCTTCCTTTTGCGCGTAATAAAAGCATAAAGACGCGACGTAAAGGAGGACCACAAAAAAGATGATGATGATGAAGAAGAAGACGAAGAAATACGACGCGAAAAGTCGTCGTCGATGGAACGTGGTCAGAGACCAACCGACGAGCTGGCGATATAAAATAGCCGTCGTCGGGTACGGCCACACACAAGACTCTGCTTTGGTGGATGATGATGATGCTGACGATGATGATGAATGTATCGAAACAATAAAAACAATAAAAACAATAAAAACTCTGACGACGGGGCGGGAGAAGATGCCGGGGAAGAATGGCACTTTTGCCGAATCCACCAACCCGTCATCAAAGCCGACGACTTTGACGCATAAAAAAGACGAGTTGAAATCCATGGACAAAGACAAACACGGGTACAGATACGACTCCGTCGCGTTGACGAACGGTTTGATCGAAAACGGCATCTACGCCGTCAGAGTGGACTACAAGCCTCGCGAACACGACGCGTTCGCGTCCTACGTCAAGGAGGAAAAGTTTGACGCGATTTTAGTGAGAATCAACCCGGGACAGATTAAGCCGTACAGAAACCAAGAGCGGTTCGACGACCTCATGGAACAGTTGGAGAATAAAACCGATATTTTGATTTTCGGAAACAAAGCGAGCTTACGAAACATGGGGTCGAAAATAGCGCTCGTGAAAATACGCAAGTTAGCGTGCGGGTTGAGAGATACTCGGGCGTATTACACGAAGAAAGAGATGGAAAGAGGTTTGAAAAAAGGATTAAAAACGTGGCCGAGAGTGTTGAAACAAAATCGAGGCTCGACCGGGTGCGGAATTTGGTTGGTGTGGTTGAAAGGAAAACACGATAGGATCATGAATATGACGTCGGAGGAGAGAAGTAGTAACGGCAGTAGTAATAGCTACGAAGAAGACAAAAAACAGAACAAGAACAAGAATAAGAAAACGAAAAACGGAGCGAAGATGAGGATAGATGGCAATAACGCTAGTAAAGAAAAAGAAGAAGAACTAAGCGATGACAACGACGACGACGACGACGACGACGACGACAATGACGAATTCGAAATCGAGGACGATACGATAGTCTTCTGTCAAGAGATGAACGATAATCACATCGAAGAACACACGTTCAAAGAGTTGGTCGCATTTTGCGCGTGTGGGAAGAATGATCCAGATGCGGGTGGCAACTGGACGTCTATTTCCGATGGGAATTATTTGCAAAACAACGACGACGACGATGTAGAAGAAGAAGAAGAAGAAGGCGATGATGATACGGATAGCAACAACAACAACAAGAAGAAGAAGAAGAAGAAGAAGAAAACCATCTCGAGTTCCGATAAATCTTCTCCCTCTTCTTCGTCGTCGTCTTCTTCAGCTACCGCCGTGCAGCGAAGAAAGCAAAGTAAATTCCTCAAAGGTGCGTTTGTCGTCGACCAACGCTTACTCCCTCGAATCAGTGAAGGCGAAATACGAATGGTATTCGTCAAAGATGAGTTAGTCGAAGTCATTCACAAGAAACCAGTCGGTGAAAACGGTCGATCCGCGGTTGCTTGGAACAACAAGACGACGTTTTACAGACCAGACGAACCTTTGTTTCGAGATTTAACCGAGAAATTTCTCAAGAATGACATTCAAAGAATCGCGAAGAAGTTAAACCTGGCGTATAACGCGTTGCCTTTGCTATGGACGGCGGATTTTATCCCCATGAATGACGATACCGACGACGATACGAGGAACACTACGCAGAACGATGCGAAGCCGCCGGAGAGGGAGAAGAAGAAGAAGAAGAAAACTCGATACATCCTGGGCGAATTCAACTGCTCGTGCGTTGGTTTGACCAAATTCCGCGCCGCGTGCGGCCCGGACAAAGACATGAGCGACGTTTCCGACCAAGACTATTTTGACGGCGCTGAGTTGTGCGATTTGATCGGCAAAAGGTGTAAGTTGCGCTTAGACGAACATAAAGAAGGTTTGAAGCGTAAAAAAATGGTCCAAAGAATCGTTTGGGGCACGTTTAGTCTCCTCGCTTCGTTCGCGGTGGTCTCCTCGGGAGGCGGTCGACACGCTCGTCGGTAGTTTGTATTTCGCGAAAAAAAAAAGTGGGGGAGGTCGTCGTTTTATCACAAGGAATCGAACGACGCGAGAGCGTCTCTTCTTCTTCTTCTTCGATGATTTCGATGGTTCCCACGAGTAAAGTCATCGAAGCTCTTATTAGTAGTCGCAGCAAGAGGAGTAAAAAGTAGTAGAAAAAGTGTGTAATAATTTTTGTACTCGTGTAAACAGTCTTTCTTTCTTTCCTTTTAAAGGGGGTGAACAAAAAAAACAAAAACATGAGGTTTAGGGTTTTGAACTTTCGTCCTTTTTTTTTCCCAAAATTTCAAAAAAAAAATCGACATAAAAAAATTATTCATTGGACCGACGACGACGACCGCGAACGACCTTTGCGCACCATATAGCACCACCACCACCACCACCACCACCACCACCATGTTGGCCACGGTCGGGTGGTCGTCTCGGGGCCTGTCCGAGATGAAGATCTTCTCCATGGACGAGGCGAAGGCGACGTACGAAGAACGCGGCGCCGCACGCGTTGGAAGCTTGAAAATGGCATCAAAGTCGGTTTTTTCGTCGAGAGACGAAGAAGACTTCGATGCGTTGGACGAGAGTCGTCGCGCGGAGACGATGAGTGCAACGCGACGGTCGACAAAAGCGACGACGACGACGACGACGACGACGACGACGAGCGGAGCCGACGCGCGATGCATCGAGTGGAGCAAAACGGACCAAGCCGTCGCGCTCGGCTTGAGCGACGGACGAGTCGTGCTCGTGGACGAAAAGATGGCGGTTTTAGGCCAAGTGAAAGAGGAGGACTTTGAGAGAAGGAGTGTAATAACGAGAGGAAAGGAAAAGACAGATGTGTTGACTTTCGCCGAGTCCTCCGCCTCGTCGTACGAGGTCACGTCGATGGATTTCCACTCGAGCTCTCGATATTTAGCGGTCGGTGGAACCTCGAACACCGTGAACGTGTGGGATTTGAAGACGAAACGAGTGGCGAGAAGACTGGGCGCGAGGACCGCGAGGAGGACCGCGACGGCGCAGGACGCGACCGTGAACGCGGTAAAGTTCAACAAAGACGATCGAGTGATCGCGTGCGGTTCGGAGGAAGGGGAGATCGTGTTGCACAGAGGAGGAGAACGATTTGACGAGGAGGACGAGAATGGAAGTAAAAAAGAGTACTGGGAACCTTTGAGCGCGTTTGACGTCAACAAGAAGAGAGCGAACGAAAACGACGACGAATCATCGATGATGTCGTCGTCTGCCGTGAATTGTTTAGATTTTTCGCCACACGCGAGGATGATGTTAGCCGCAGGGACGTCTGGCGGCAATTTGAATGTGTACGACTGCGAATCGGAATCGTTGGAGACGAGATTTCAATCTTCGGACGTGAAGAACAACATCATTCACTCAATTGCGTTTTCACCGACGGCGCCAAGAATTGTGGCGATAGCCAACGACGACGGATCGGTTTCGTTGCGAGATGTTGCCATGCATCCTAAAACGGGAGTGTGTCTACACATACCAAATCCGAATAAACGATGGATGGACTCGTCTTCGGATAACGGTACCGTTTTCGGTACGGCTGGAGCAGCATCTTCCGTCTCTTGGCATCCTAGCGGGGACGGGTTGGCCGTCGGGTATAGAGGCAACGGCGTCGTGGCGGTGTACGATTGTCGAAACGTGAGGAGTCACATGGACGAGAGGAATAGTAAGAACAGGAACATTAGAATGAACGGTAGCAACAGATTTTATTGCAGAGATACGAGCGAGGAATTTTATGGAGACCATTCTAGAGTTCTGTTCGAAACCGAAGCGCACGAAGGCGGAAGAGTGGTGGGATTGAAATGGCAACACGGGGAGAAGAAAAAATCGAGAGCGAAAAGCAATACTCACGACGGTGGTAGCGATAAAGAGAACAGGTTGGAAAGTAAAGAACGGCGACAACAACAGAAGCAGCATCTGAATGACGCCACGGAAACGACGCGCAAATCGCTCGAGAACGTGAACGCTACGACGACTCACACTCAACAACAACAACAACAACAACGACGACAACAACAACAAGTGCTTATCACCGCCGACGCCATCTCGGACGAAGTTTCTAAAAAGACCAAAGAGGTTGTCAAAACGTGTTTAGAAAAAGAGGTAAAATCCCTGCGAGCGGATGTGAGGAATTTGCACGTCGAACTCTTACGCGTGCAAGAAGAAAATGCGGTGATGTTTCGAAAGTTACACGAGCAACAGTTGGAGTTGGTGGATGCTTTAAGTAATAACACGAATGGTAGACACTAGCCAACCAGTGGAAGTCAAACCGCAGCACGTAGCAACGAGCTGTCCTCCAAAACCACTCATTTATTTATACATACTAGTAGTAAACAGTAACAACGTGTACGTTACTCTATTCGTCCCGTCTAATATCTCTAAATCTAAAAAGTCTCTATATAACTGTCTAGTCTTCTCGCGAAGCTAACACGATGGTGTGATTTTGGCCACATCTCACGTCTAAAACTTTAGTCGATTTGTCCTTCCATTTCACCTCGGTCGGTATCGGGTAATCAAAATCGTTCCCTAATCCCAACTGTCCGGCTGAAGACTCCTTGTCCTCGAAATGTTGCCCAACGGAACCACCCCATCCCCACGTGAATAATCGATCGTCACTGGTGATTGCGGCGCAGTGCTTGTACCCAGAAGAGACTTTTGTGAACGTTAAGTTGGCATTCGCGGGTTTGTGTTTGACTAATCGAGGTTTTAAACCATGTTTGGAATCCGCTTCTTGATCGTCCAAGTCAGCGCCCCAGGTGAACAAAGCGCCGCTGGATTTCGCAACGGCGACGGCGAAATTGAAACCTAAGGAAACGTTTTCGAATAAAACGTCTTCGATCGCGCCTACATTGATCGTGTTATCTTCTTTTATTTCTCGTCCCAAAACTTTCCCAGACGTTGTTCCAATTGTAAACGTTTTCCCGTTGCCATCGACAAACGCCGCGCAGGCGTCCGAGACGGAGCATTTAACGATGTTTCGTAAACCAGGGATTTTCCGAAACGAATTGGTTTGCGGTAACTCAGTCGATTGCACTGCCGAAGAACCTGAAGAAGGAAACAGAAACTTTTTCGCGTATCCAATCATCGAAAACCGCTCGTCTTTATCCGTCTTAATTTTCCCGCTGTAATACGCGTCTCCATTTGAACTGATGAGCACGGTCGATTCTCTCCCAGTCGCGCCATCTACGATGACAACATCTTCTTCTGCAACTGTTTCGTCGAACGCAATTAGCGTCCCTTCTTCTCTTTCCTTTCCGTCGAATACGCCCCCAACGCCTAACTGTCCTCGATCGTTCTTCCCGAACGCAAACACTTTCTTCCCGCCTCGAGCGATACACACGGAGTGACTGCTCGAAGGGCCGGATATCGCCTTTTCGATTTCGACAGCGACGCTTTCACCGTTTGCATCATCATTCTCGTCGTCGTCGTCATCGTTGTCTCTGAACTCTACTCTCGTCCATCCTCTCACGATGTCGTTTGGATGAATACGTATCCCACACTGGCCGTATTCGTTCAATCCGGTTGCAAAGACTCGACCGCTCTGTGTCACGACCATCGAGTGCGCTCCACCAGACGCTATCGACGCGATATTCGCGTTGATGTTGGTGTTGTTGGCCTCGTTGCCGTTTTCGGGGTCGCAATGGACCGGAACAAACGTCACGCTCGACGACGGCGCGTCGCGCGTTCCAAGCCGAAAGAAATCGCCGTTTCCTGCCACGTACGCGTCCGTCTTCAGCGTCGCGTGGAACAGACGCCTCCTCATCAGAGAGCTGGATCGATGACGGAGCATCGATAACGACGAGGCAATCATCATTCATTCATTCATTCATTCATTCCGCGCGCATATCATTCTTTCCTCTCGTGACTCTGCGCTTTTCAAAACGATGAGATTAGATTATTTATGACGACGACGACGACGACGACGACGACGACGTCGACAGTTGAAAGTGATGTAATCTCATCATCACGTGGGTGACGATAGTATGTAGCGATATAAAAAAAATGTTCGTCCAAAGTCTTTTGTGCGCAAAGCGGTGTAATTGAATTCGATCGTGATGATGATGACCTCTCTCTACACAAAACTCTCCCCCCTCTCTCTTTCTCTCTTTACGTGCACGCATACCTCAGACCGCTGCTCCAGCGGTTTTCGACATGTTATCGATTTCCTCCGACTTGGGTTTTATCCGCAACACTTTGCCGATGGCGATGGTTTTACCTTCGTCTCTCAAGGTAAACCTTCCCAACTGCGGAACGTCGGAAAACTTTTCCACGCATATTGGAGCAGCGATAGTCATTCGAACGACGCCAATTGAGCCTGCTTTTAAGAATTTACATTTGCTTTCTTTTGGTTTACGAGTTTTCGGATCCATTTCGCTGACGAGTTTCTTGACTTCGATTTCCTCGGTGACGGAGTGGATGTGGATAACGGCGTTGTAGCCCGTGGAAAAGATGGACTTGTGTTCTAGTAATTCCACGATGGCCAATTGGCACTCGATTTCTTGCGTCACGAAAGCCAGTTTGTTTGGCGGACATAAAACCATCCCGGGATGGATATCTTTTTCGTCCACACCGGAGAGTTTCATCCGAACATTTTCGCCGCACTTGCAAATGGAAACGTCGTCTTCGTCTTGCCAAAGCTTTTCAATTTTACAATCGATTCTTCCGGGCATTAAGGTTACTTTTTGTCCGACTCGACAGGCCCCAGATTCGGTTTTACCCATGACCATGCACCCCATTTCCGCGTATTTGTCCATCACCGGCATTCGAAACGGCGCGTTCGGGTCGCGATCCATCGGCTCTAAATCGTCCAAGGTGTCGAAAAACGATTTACCCGTGTACCAATCGCACTCGCTTTTCGGCACCAGATCTCTGACGTTCGTGCCTTTTAACCCTGAAATCGGGACGAACGTGATGTCTTTTTCTTTATATCCGCACACTTTCAAAAACGGAATCAGTTTCGTGTACACTTCGTCGAACCGCTTTTTATCCCACTTGACGCTGGGGTCGTCCATTTTGTTCACAACCACGACCAATTTTGTGACCCCCAAGGTTTTTGCCAATTGCGCGTGCTCTCTCGTTTGTCCCCCTTTCTCAAATCCGGTTTCGAATTCACCTTTTCTGGCGGCGATGACCAAAACGCCCACGTCGGCTTGCGCGGCGCCGGCGATCATGTTCGGCACGTAATTTTTGTGCCCTGGCGCGTCCAACACCGTGTATCTTTTCTTTTCTGTCGCAAAGTGCGCTTTGCCAACCTCCACGGTTTTTCCTTTCGCTCTTTCCTCTTCTGAAGTGTCCATAATGTATGCCATGTACCACGAATCTCGATTTTTATCCTTGGCTTCTCGTTCGTACTTTTCGATGACTCTCTGATCGACTTGACCGGAGAGGTATAAAATCTGACCGCCGATGGTCGATTTCCCCGCGTCGACGTGGCCAATAAACACCAAGTTCAAGTGTTCTCGGTTATCCACGTCTTTACTATTCGCCAATTCTTCCATCAATAGCTTTTCTTCCTTTTCCGCTTCTTTTCGTCGCTCTAAATCTTTCCTTTCTTTCTCCGCTTGCAGCAACCTCTTCGCTTCTTCTTTGTCTTCTTTGCGTTGTTGTTCTTCTTTGAGTTTCTGTTCGCGTTCGGCCATTTGCGACAGAGCAGAGTCGGAACCGGAATCGCCACCGATAGTTAACGTTTTCGCGACTTTCTGCGCCACCGTGGACGCCGCCGCCGTTTGTGCTTGCTGTCGGTGTTCGCTCCCGTCGTCGTCCTCTCTCGCGCGTTGTTGTTCTTCTCCTCTCTCTTCTTCTTCTCCTCCTCCTCCTCCTCCGCCGCCTCCTCCAGGCACGAACGCACTCGCCGTCGCTTTAAACTCGAACGGTTTCGCATCCGCCGAAACCGATGATCCCCCTACTCCTTTTGGCGGCATTGGCGGTGGTTGTGGCATCGTCTTCTTCTTCCCTTTGCCCCCGCCGTCGCCCCCGAACGCGTCGAAAAGGTCCGACATATTTTTATTCCTCACAGTTTTGGATCGATTATTGGTGATATGATGATGATGATGATGATGATGATGATGTCTGATGCTACTCCTTTTACTACGCCTTTCTTCTGACTGCGATCTTAACAGACGACGACGACGACTTAAACGATGACGACTTACACGTAATAGTATTAAACGTCGTCTTAAAAAAGAGTGGTGGTGTTTTTACGACGACGACGACGACTCTTTTTAGCGTCTCTTT
>Ga0310343_10000931_pt1 | contig 14587 bp, 13 predicted proteins | sample HC15DNA2025_MG_FD_203519 | JGI IMG/M metagenome (GOLD analysis project Ga0310343, IMG submission 203519) | Marine microbial communities from station ALOHA, North Pacific Subtropical Gyre - HC15-DNA-20-25_MG | ecosystem: Environmental > Aquatic > Marine > Oceanic | place: Pacific Ocean: North... | reverse complement strand
CACGATTTTTTCCATTATGGATTTTTATTCCGCAAAGTATAGGAAAAATTTCTTTTGTTTTAGGACCTGCTAATCTTTTAGGTTTTTTATTATCTTTTTTATTTTATTTTAAAAAGTCAATTCATAAAAATATAAATATCTTAATAGGTTTTGCACAAGTTTTATTATTGATGATTTTTTGTCAAGGGAGGGCAGATTACTATATAGCCCCATTAATAATAATTTATTCGGGTTCAAAATTAGCTCATTTCAATAATTTCAATTTAGATTTTATAAGTAATTTTTTTAATAAAATTTTTAGAAGAATTTTTTTATTTATAATAATTTTTCAATTTAGTATGTTTGCTATATCAAGTTTGTATTCAATATTTATCAATTTATATGTTATGAGTGACTACGAAAAAGGTATGAATAAAACAGCATATAACTTTTTTAATTCTAAAAAAATAGAGAGAATTGCGGATAAACCTGTTTATAATCAAACTCTTGGGATGACAAATCTTTTTTTTAATAGTTCATTTGTAGCTGATCATAAATTTAATGAATGTTTTTATTATGATGAAACCATCATTGGAGATAAATACCAATTTTGTGTAAATAAATTAGGAATTAAAACCATTATTGTTGATAAAGATAAGTTAAAAAATAACAAAGCATTTCAATGTAAAAGTAATTATTTGAAAAGAGTTTCTAGAAATATTTTTCTTGAAAAAAAAATAGAGGTCGATTTTTGTAATTATCAAAATTTTTAAACAATATATTTATAATTAAATCTAAAGATCTTTATAGGTTATTAAATTAAATTTACTAAAAATATTTTTTTTCGAAAGTATTTTCATCTCTTTAGAAGCTTTTTCAAAAAAAACCTTTTTTTTCTCAAAGTTTTCTGTATAAATAAATTTGAGTTGATTAGATACTTTGTACGGATGTACCATCAATTCATGAATATCTGATTTAGAACTTTCAATGAGTTTTTTATAGTCCTCTTCTTTAGGTAGTTGGAAGGGGTGGAAGTCAAAAATTGAATTAAAAGATTTATTGTATTTAATTGAAATTAAATCGGCATACTTTTTATTATTTTCTGCAGCATATTTTAAAATTAATTGCTTTATTCTTTTTTTGTAGTTTAATTTTCCTTTTGTCCTTTTTATTACATGTGGGAAAGTAATTCTTATCTTCATATTTTTCTCTTTTGCAAAATTTGCAACAATCTTGAAGACTATTGGATTCATATGTATATGTTGGTGACTATCTAAATGTGTTGGAAATATCCCAGCTTTTTTTAAATAATTATATTGATTATTGAGTTCATCCTTTATGTCATTCAAATTTACTCTATTAAAAATTATTTTTAAAATTAAGGGTATCTTCTCTAAAAAAAAACCTTTGGAATTTGTTAAAGATGATACACCTATTGATGATTTACCTTCGGATATATTAAAGTGCAATCCAACTCCTAGTTTAGGATTCTCTTTTGCAAGTTTTATTGCATAACTAGAACTGGGCATATTTGTCATTAGAGATGTACTACTTAGGTTTCCCATTTTAAAAACATAGATTATTGCATCTGAAATATCTTTTGTCAGGCCAAAATCATCGGCATTTATAATTACATTCTTCATGATTTGAAACCCCTAATAATTAAATGTCCTGAGTTGTTTTTTAGAATTCCTTTATAAATCTGTTTCTTGTTGAAAATCTCTTTTAAAAGAGAGTAAAATCTTCCAATTCTGGAACCTAACTTATAGGCTATTCTTATTGTCGCATCCATTCTTCCAATAGATTTTACTTCTTTAAAACCAATCTTTTTGATAATTTTTCTTTCTTTTTTAGAGTCTGTAAAATAACAATTATGATATTTTTGACCATTTAATTCAATAAAAAATTTCTTAAAGTGATAAAAAATATAATAAAAATCAATTGCATATTTATTTACATGTGTAGCATTAAAAAAACCTAAAGGTTTAAGAACCCTAAATATTTCTTTATAACTTTTTTCAACATCTTTTGGGTTTAGATATCTTAATACCTCGATTGAAACTACATAATCAAAATAATTATTCTCAAAAGGTAATTTTGCTGATATACCCTCCATAAATGAGATATCACTAAAATTGCTTTTTGCGAATTCAAGCATTTTTAAAGATGGGTCTAATCCAATAACTTCAAATCCCATATTCTTAATATATTGGGAAAAATGTCCTGTCCCACAACCCAAGTCAAGAACCTTTGAATTTGGTTTTAGTCTTTCAAGATCTTTTTTTACTTCTTCAAAAATTTGATATCTTCCATAAATAAATTCATCAGTAAAACGTCCAATTTTAAAATTTACGTATCTGCCTTGAAAGATACCGCTATCTATATCGTGTCTATCTTTGGCTAATTTTCTATCCTCCAATACTTTTAATTTTTCTGAATCGGATGGGACTTTATTTAACATAACTTTTGAATTTATGGTTTAGAAATATTAAATAGTTTTAGGAATAAATTTTATGTTAATCCAATACTATTAAAAACTTTTAATACTTACTGTATTATAAGATAATTAAAATCTTATTATTTTTAATTATCATTTATTTAATAAATAAAATTTTGAAGTTTTTATCCTAAATTAAATTATCTTTTGAATTAATATTTCTAAAATTAAGTTTGTATATTTATTCTTTTTCCCAAAATATTTCCCTGTAAAAAACTGTTATATAATTATTAAATAGTTTAGTTCAATAAAAAAATTAAAAAAAATTCATTATGACAAATAAAATAATTCCTTATGTTTGTCCATATACTGGCGAAAATTTAGTTTTGGACAAAGATAAATATATTTCTATTTCACATAGAACTTTTAAAATTAAAAATCACATACCAAGATTTTGTGAAGAGGATAATTATACAGAAAGTTTTGGTTTACAATGGAATTTATTCAATAGGACCCAATTAGATAGTTTTTGTGACATAAAACTATCTCACAATAGGTTTTGGGCTCAAACCGGGTGGGATCCAAAAAGTTTAAATAACTTAAATATTTTGGAAGTAGGTTCTGGTGCTGGCAGATTCACAGAAGCTTTTTTGGCTTCAACTAATTGTGATCTCTATAGTGTTGATTATTCTTCAGCTGTTGAGGCAAATTTTAAAAATAACTATAAATTTAAATCAAGATTGAATTTATGTCAGGCTTCTATATATGAAATGCCTTTTAAAGATAATTCTTTTGATAAGTGTTTTTGTTTTGGTGTTTTACAACATACGCCTTCATTTGAAAAATCAATAGAATCTTTGGTAAAAAAAGTAAAGTTTAATGGCGAGATAGTTGTTGATTTTTACCCTATTAAGGGATTTTATACAAAAATTCAGGCAAAATATCTTTTACGACCAATAACAAATAGATTGCCTAAGAAAACCTTACTTTTTTTGATTGAAAAATCTGTACCCATCTCTCTTTTAATATTTGAAATTCTAAAAAAAATTAAATTAGCATTCTTAATTCGCTTTTTGCCTATCAATGATGTTAGAACATTCCCAAAGTCATTAACTAAAAAACAAAAAATAGAATGGGCTATTATGGATACTTTTGATTGCTATTCTCCTAAGCATGATAATCCTCAAAAAATGTCCAATGTAATAAATATGTTCAAAAAGTTTGGTTGTGAAATAATTTTTGGAGGGCTTGTAAAATTTAATGGAGGTTCATCTTTCGTTGTAAGAGCGAAAAAAATAAGCAGAAAATAGATCAAAAAAATAATTATGATAGAGTTTATTAAGTGTAATTTTCAAAAAATCTTTGTCTCCGCTTGTTTCAGTAATAATTCCTACCTACAATAGATCCTATTGCATCAAAAAAGCAATAGAGTCTGTACTCTCTCAGACATTTAAAGATTTTGAATTAATTATTATTGATAATTATTCAAATGATAATACAGAAGAAATAATAAATAATTATAATAATAAAAAAATAATATACAAGAAATTCCATAATTATGGAGTAATCGCAAGCTCTAGAAATAGAGGAATTGCTCTCTCTAATTCAAAATATGTAGCTTTTCTTGACTCGGATGACTGGTGGAAAAAAGATAAGTTGAAAGTATCTATTCATTTCTTAGAAAAAGGATACGATTTTATTTGTCATGGATTAGAAATCATAAGAAACAATGAATTTAAAACAAAATCTAGAGAATATACAAAATATGTAAAAAAGTTAAAAAAACCTTTTTTTCAATCACTCTTAAAAGATGGTAATACTATTGAGACATCTAGTGTAGTCTTAAAAAGAGAAATAATAAATTCTCTTGGAGGATTTTATGAATCTAATAAATTATCTGGTTCGGAGGATTACGATATGTGGTTGAGAATATCTTCAGTAACAGATAAATTTTATGTAATAAAAAATAATTTAGGATATCTAACTTATGGAGAGGATAATTTCTCAATTGATAATAAAAAAATAAAAGATGCACTTCCAATATTAATTCAGCGCACTCAAAAACTATGCATAAAAAAAAGATGTAAGCCTAATTATTTATATTTTCTTGCTAGCTCTACTTATTTAAAAAAAGGAGAAATAAAAAATTTCCTTAGATTTTCTTGGTTATTATTCATAAGTTCAAGTAGATTAAACTATAAAATAAAAGTTATTTTGAAAATTCCTATTTTGTTTTTTCAGATTATCAAAAGGCTTTATTTATTTTTTAATCTTAATAAAAAAGTTTAATAAATTTATAAATTACCCAATATAGATTATGTTAATATTACATTCCACTTTTTTTTTGCAATGATTAAAGTTGCAATTCTCGATTATGGTACTGGAAATATCGCCTCATTATTCTCTGCTTTTAATTCTTCAAGTGCTGATCCATATTTAGCTAAAACATCCTTTGATTTAAAAAAAGCAAATGCATTAGTATTACCTGGAGTAGGCCATTATGGGCATGCTTTGCAAAATTTACATAATAGTGAATTAGTTAAACCTGTCTTAGATTTGGTTAGGTCTGGAGTACCAATATTGGGCATTTGTTTAGGTTTTCAAATTTTGACTATTTCTAGTCAAGAGGCAGAGGGGATAAATGGTTTAGGATTATTGCCTTTTGAGACTAAAAGATTAAAGCAAGATTTCCCTAAAAAATATAAAATACCACATATAGGATGGAATTCTCTATACTCTCCTTCTGCAAATTCAAAGCTTTTAAAAGGGATACCAATAAATGAACAATTGTTTTATTTTTGCAATTCTTACGGCATTAACTATACAGATAAATTTAATGGAATTTATTCTGAATACAAGCATGAAAACAATATGATCGCTTTAGCAGAGCATAACAATATTTTTGGGGTTCAGTTCCATCCTGAAAAAAGTCGAAAGCAGGGACTGCAAATTATAAATAATTTTTTATCTGTCTAATGCTTTATCCAAGATTAATACCATCTTTGTTGGTTAATTCAAAACAAGAACTTGTAAAAACAATCCGTTTTAAAGAGGAGAATTATCTTGGAGACCCTTTAAATGCAGCATATATTTTTAGCGGATTTGAGGCTGATGAATTGCTAGTTTTAGATATAGATGCAAGTAAAAATAAGAGATGTATTTCTTATGAATTTGTAAATTCATTAGCAACTTTTACTAAAGTCCCTCTCACGGTGGGTGGTGGTATTAGTAATCTAGATCAAATTCACGATATTCTTTCACTGGGAGTTGAGAGGATTGCCTTAAGTAGTGCACTCTCCGATAATTTAAACTTACTTAAGCATGCAGCAAATAATTATGGTTCATCTTCTATATCAGTAACTATAAACACCTTTAAAAATAAAAATGGAGATATAGTGGGTTCTTTTGGTCGCCCTGAGTTATCAAAGAAATTTTTTAAAATAGAAGATATTTCAAAATTATGTCAGGACTATGGGGCAGGGGAAATAGTAATAAATCAGATTGATAATGAAGGAACAAGAAAAGGTTTTGATGTGAATTTAATGTCTAGACTTAATGAGAAATTATCAATTCCTTTAGTCGCTTTGGGAGGTTGTGGAAGAGTAGAGCATTTAGAAGAATTAATTTATGAAACACCCATTTCAGGTATAGCTTGTGGATCTTTTTTTGTTTATGCATATGACTCTAAAGAAGTTTTATTAAATTACACTCCTTATTCAAAATTTTTGAAAGATAAATTTGAAAAGATAGTAGAAAAGAGTAAAAAATGAATTTTTTTAAAAAACAAAAAAATATTTCTCAAAAAAGAAGTTATCAAATTTGTAAGCGTTGTGTAATGGATACAACTGATCCTTGGATTGAATTTGATGCTAATGGTATTTGTAATCATTGCAAAACTTATTATGCAAAAAGATATATGCCTAATGACTCTAAAAAAAATATAAATAATAAATCTTTAGAAGATATGTTTAAAAAAATTAAAGATAATAGAAAAGATAATTATAAATATGATGTGGCTATTGGAATTAGTGGAGGGGTTGATAGTTCATATGTGGTTTATTTGGCTAACAAGGCAGGTCTGAAAACTCTTGCTGTTCATATGGATAATTGCTGGGATACTCCAATTGCGATACAAAACATAAATAAATTAATTTCTTTAGAGAATGTAGATTATTGTTGCGAAGTTCTTAACTGGAATAAGTTTAGGAGTATTCAAAGAATTCTTATCGAATCAGGATTACCTGATATTGAACTCCCCACTGATAGCGCTATAGCAGCTGTTCTTGCTAGGAAAGCAGTTCAATATGGAGTAAAAACTATTTTAAGTGGTGGAAACAATTCTAGTGAGGGAATATTACCTTCTGCATGGATGTATAATACAAAAGACAGCTTATTCATAAAATCAATATTTAGTAAGGCAGGAAAATCTATAGATTTATTTAAATCTGTTAAATATGGATTTAGAGATGATTTAAAATATCGTTTTTTTTATAATTTAAAAACTCTTTATCCTTTAAATACCTTTAAATATGACAAAGAAAAAGCAAAAGAAATTTTAAAAAGTGAAATAAATTGGCAAAGTTATGGAGGTAAGCATTGTGAATGTATATTTACAAAATTTTGCCAACTCATTTATCAACCTAAAAGACATGGAATGGATTATAGAAGAGCTCATCTTTCAACTGATATTTGCAACTCAAGAATAACTAGGGAGGAGGCTCTTGATATATTAAAAGTTCCTGCATGGGCAGACCTAGATTTAGAAAGTGAATTAAGTTTCGTAGCTAATAAGTTGGGATATGAAGTTAGTGAATTAAAGCTTTTTATGAATTCACCTCCCCTTTGGTATAAAGATTTTTCTAATAATGATTTTCTATTAAGAAAGACATATAATCTTTACAGACTTTTAACTGGTAGACCCTTAGCTAGTTCTTGGTGGGGCTAATTTTATAAATTTGTTGGAATTCTCAATTAATTAAACTCTACTTTTTCGATGAAATTCTAATTTATCCCTTCTATTGGATCATTTTCTTTCTTAATCTTACAATTAATATTTTTTGTTAATTTCATTTCTTTATTCAAAATATTTTGAATAAATTTCCTTAAGAAAAAATAATTTTTTTTTGTTTTTCCTAAAAGTAATTTAAAAAAAATTAAAAAATTTAATTTTAAAAGCATTAAAAAAATATTTTTTTTTACATATTCCAATTAATAGGATTTTTATAGTATTAATATACAAAATAAGTTAAAAATTATCATAATGAGATCTAGAATTAAAATAGTTTCGAAGATCTTATATTATATGAGGAATATTCTCAAAAAAATTTATTGGAAACTACCTTTTAAAAAAAAATTATTTAGCTTATTAAAAAATATATATGTACCTTCAAGTGATATTTATAAACACTTAAGGTTTAGTGAACCATTTAAAGCTCATATTGGTAAAGATTATTCATTTCAAATTTATAACTCATCAATTATTGAAAATGAGATTTTCTGGAACGGATTTGGGAATACCTGGGAAAAAGAGTCATTAAATTTATGGACAAAGCTATCTAAAATAAGCAGTACTATTTTTGATATTGGAGCTAATAATGGTATTTATGCTATTACATCTGCCGCAGTTAACTCTAATGCAACAGTTTATGCTTTTGAACCTTTAGATATATTTGTGAGAGAGATAAACAAAAACATAAAAATAAATGGGTTTCAGTCTAGATTATTTCCTCAAAAATTAGCTGTTGGGGATAAAGATGGAATTTGTACTATTGATGATTATTCAAACAATAATAAAAAAATTGATGTACCCTGCATAACTATTGATAAGTTTGTTAGAACACAGAAAATAGATAAGGTTGATTTAGTAAAGATGGATGTAGAAAATTATGAACCTTATGTTTTTCTTGGCATGAAAGAAACTATAAAAAATTTTAGACCCACAATATTAGTCGAAATATTAACCGACGAATGTGCTGCAATGATTGAGGAGGTAATAAAAGATTATAATTATAAATTTTATAATATCAATGAGAATCATGGTGTTAGGAAAGTAAATAAACTTACTAAAAGCGATTATTGGAATTATTTACTTTGCTCTGAGGAAATTGCAAAATTTTTAGATCTGACTTGAAATCTAATTTCAAAAAAATTATGGGAAAATTTACTCAGAAAAATCCAAAATTTAAATTAACTATTATGAATTAATTTTTTGTATAAATTAGCGAGGTTTTCGTAGGCTTCATTCTCTGGGAAATATTTAAGCACGTCTTTTTTAGCTTGAATACCAATTTTATTTCTTAAATCTTTATTTTTGATTAGTTTTTGAAGTGCATTACTTATATCTGATGAACTTTTGTATCCAACAACTAAAGCATTATTATTGTGTTTTAATAATTTTTCAGAAATCCCTGAAAGCGTAAATATGCAGGCTATAGAGGAAGCCATCGCTTCAACATAAACTAATCCAAAAGCTTCTTCATCATATGCAATTGGAACGTGTATAAAGATATCCATAATCGAATAAGCACCTAAAATATTTTTTTCATATTTTACGAATTGGTAAGTATTATTTTGCAGTTTACTTTTAGCAAGTCTTGATAAGTTATCAAATTCAATACCACTGGCACCAAAGAAGATTAATTTGATATTTTTATGTTTTTTAGCCGCCAAGCTAAAACCCTCAATAATATATTTAAGCCCTTTGTAGTAGTCAAATCTTGAACAAACACCTATCACTATATCAGACTCTTTTAAATCATATTTTTGCAACATTTTCTCTCTCAAATTAGTATCTTTATTCGCATATTTTTTTAAATCTATTGCTGGTGGGAATTGATATATTTTTGAGCTCTTTACATTTTCAAGATCTTGTAAAATATTTGTTACTACTTCGGATTCGCTTATAATATGTGTACTAAGAATATTGGATAAGTAATCAAAAATTAAACTTTTTTTATGCCTTTTATGATGTTCCATTGCATGATGTCTAGTATATAACCTGAAAGGAATAAGACATAAAATTCCTGCTACTAGACCAATCACATTAGCGGCTAATAAATGACAATGAATGATATTTACCCTGTTTCTTATGAAATAGCAAATCGTAAGAAATAGGGCTTTTGGCCAGTCGCTCTTTTTTTTGCAATATATGCTTTTAACCTTGAATCCTAAAGAAAACAGTCTTTTTTCAAGATTTGAATTGATATCCCCAAGCAATAAAAAGTTTATATTTATTCCGTATCTCTCTTTTAATTTGCAGCCTGTTAATTCAAATTGATTTCCTGAGGATATAACACTTAATCCAGATATAATATAACAGACCTTCACTTTTAAAAATAGGTTCTTTTTTATTATAACTTTTACTTTTATATTTATTCATTAATAAATTAAATCTTGTTTAAAAAAATTATTAGTTTTGAAGATTTACTTTGGTATTATTTATAGCTCTAGACATATTATTATTTTAATGTCTTAGAGTTTATGATATACAAAATTTTTTTGATTAAAGATTTAATTAAAAATAATTCTTAGATTAATTTTAAAGTTAAGAATTGATCAATGAAACTCAATAAAGTAATATATCAAAGGAATTCAGACTTGTTGACTATTAAAGATCTGCTCGTATGGATGCAATCTAATTTATGGGGCCATAGCTCAGCTGGTAGAGCACCTGCATGGCATGCAGGGGGCCAGCGGTTCGAGTCCGCTTGGCTCCATCAAGATTTTTTCTAATTATACCAATTAGTTTAAAGAATCTATCAAAACAAAATGATACGTTTTTATAAGCTAAAGTATGGCAAAATTTGACCTCTCTGTTACCAATAAGTCTTTCAAATAGGTAATTTGGGTATGAAGTAACTGTATTCTTAAAGGCTATTCCAAAAATGATTTGGGAAAAGAAATTACAAAAAGCTGCTTTTGCTTTACCAATAGCATGGGAACCAAATCATGAATTATCTGTATTAAATGCCCATCGAAATATAAATGATTGTATGCAAAATTCTAGGTTTATTTAAAAAATAAGCTGTTGAAATTTTATACAAAGATAATGCCCAAATAATTAACTTTTATTGGAAAAAATTTATTGAAGATTTTAAATAATATAAAAAAGTAACTAATTGATGTTGGGAAGGAAATTATATTTATTTTTCTAATGAAATTAAATCTATAGTACAATTACTGCATGATTGGATATTGCCATTAAATAATGTTTTTAAGTATTGTAATACCTACCTATAAAAGTTCAGCATTCATAAAAAAAAGTATAAGAGAGATTCATTATTTTTTGGAGGAAAATCACATAACATTTGAAATTATAATTGTTAATGATAGTGGGGATTTCAATACTTGGGTCAAGTTAAAAGAGATATGTTCAGAACTTACAAATATAAAGGTTTATAATCTATATAAAAATTTTGGCCAACATTATTCAAATCATATTGGTTTCATAAAATCAAAAGGTGATTTTATAATTACAATGGATGATGACTCTCAGAATCCGCCAGATCAAATACTTAAACTATTAAAAGAAATAACCAAATCTAAAGTTGATCTTGTAGTTGGGGTTTATGAGGAAAGAAAACATACTGGAGTTAGACTTATTAGTTCAAAATTAATGAATTTTTTAATAAAAAAAGTCTTTAAAGCTCCAAAAAATTTTAAAAGTAGTAATTTCAGACTTTTAAGTAGGTCTTTAATAAATAGGATAATTAACTCAAATCCTGATTTCCCCTACACTACAGGGCAAGCATTAAAATTTGCATCTAGCATAAGAAATATCCAAGTAAAGCATAAAGGTAGTCTAAGAAAAAAATCAAGTTACAATATTTTTTCCTTATTTTCATTAGCATGGAATGCCCTTACTAATTATTCTAATCTCCCTCTAAGATTTGTATCTTTAGGAGGATTATTAGTTAGTTTAATTGCAATAGTTGTCTTTATTTATATCATAACTTTTACTTTTATCATGGGTATAAGTACTCCAGGGTGGGCTAGTATTTGTGCATTAATTTCATTTTTTTCTTCGATTCAATTCATTATTCTAGCAGTTATGTCTGAGTATCTCTATAAAAAATCAAACTCCTCGAATCATTCTTTTGAAATGGCGATTAATGAGTTTTCTGAATAACAAACAATTTACGCATATAATCATTATTGGAGGTCAAAGATGTGGGACAACTTACTTATTAAATCTTTTAAAAACTTCAAAACAATTTTTATTAAGCGATAAAATATTACCGGAACCAAAATATTTTTTGCAAAAGAATCCAACTTATATAAATTATTTAAAAAAACATTTCAAAATTGAGAAAAATAAAAACGAAAAAGTACTTGTTGAAAAATCCACTTCATATTATGAAAATTATAAAGCCTTAAAGAAAATTAATTTAATATTAGATAATTATTATTTAATTTTAATTCTTAGAGATCCTATCAAAAGAGCAATTTCAAATTATGCTATGTCTCTTAAAAATGGATTTGAAAATTTTGAATTAAATCAAGCTTTTTCTAGAGAGTTAAATAATCAGAGGAGTACTTCTATAAACTTTATATCAACAGATCCTCAAGACTATATTGGAAGAAGCATGTATATGAAAAAGATAAAAAATATACTTGAAATAATTCCTAAAGATAGATTAATAGTCAAAACTTCAGAATCGATTTTTAAGAATCCTAAAGTAATATTTGAAGTTCTAAATAAGAAAGGAATAGTTGATTTGAAATATGGCATTGATGAAAAATCTTTTTTCAAAATTTCAAAGCAAAAAATTAATAATCTCTCCTATGACTTCAATTCTCTTCTTAATAAAGATATTAATATGAAGCTTGTTAATTTATTTGCTGAGGATAAGGAATTTCTTATTGAAAACTTCAACTTGGATTTAACATGTTGGCACTGAAAAAAAATTAAATTTAATAGTTTTTATACTTATATTATTGGGTTTCTTTCAAATTTTATTTATTTTTTTAAATTAAGCTCTTCAATTGCCTTGATAATAGCTTCTGTATTTGCTACTTTTCTAAATTTATTACTTAATAAGAAATATACTTTCAAATAAAAAAAACATTAGAGAATTTATGTTTTTTTTAAAATACCTTATAGGTTAATTTACTTCTATATTTTTTAAAAAATTATTTTTTGAGATTTTATTTTTTAATTTAATTAAAAATTCTTTTATTGCTTATACTATTTCAGTTATGTTTGGAAACATTTTCTTTTTTTTATGGCAGAAGAGAATTGTTTTTAAGGAAATAAAAATATTAAATTTTCATAGAAATTAATGATGAAAAAAATTCTTTTAAGTTGACATATCTGTTAATAATATTTTGATTTTTCATCAATAATTCAAAGCTTTATGATTTCCTTATATTAAAGTTATTAGTGATTAAAAAGAAATTATTATATCTTTTTTAATAAACTAGAATAAGATCTATTCTATTTCAACTAAATATCCATAAAGACTTGATCCACCAGTATTAATACGATTATCCATTTCGAGACTTCTTGAATTATTTCTTTCAATTGATTTTAAAACTTTTATCTTAGTTTCTTTTGAGATGCATCCATTTGTGGCCCATTCGAGAAAATTTCTTTGTTTAATACTTGATGGATTAAAACTTTCTCTATGACTATATAAGAATGCTTTAGTAAATCTCTTATGAATTTTTGGACCTCTGCAAAATTTGTTCTTTACAGAATTAAACTCTCTTGAACCATGAGTCCAAAACAAAGAGAAGTCATATTGTCCAGCACCGGAAGGAAATAAATCTGCTTCTTTAGCCATTAATATTAATTCATCTTTCTCTTTTTTTGTGTAATCGATTTGGTTAAATGATCTAATACATCCAATACTGTAAAAACTTAATATAGAAATTACTAATAAAGAATTAATAATAATATTATTTCTTTTAAAATCATAATTTATAAAATATTTGATTATTTGATAAATTACTGGGATCCAAGTAATAGGAAAAATAAATATATTATGTCTTGTGGGACTGAGGTTAAATTTTCCAAAAAATGATAAAATTAAAGTGATTAATATTAAATTGATAATAAATCTATTTATAATTCTAAAGTTAGAAGATACTTTGTAGAGGTTTTTCCATGAAAAAATAATAAGAACTAAGAATAAAAGTCCGAAACTTGATTGGTAATCTCTAAATGGATATAAGGATAATGAAGCTAATCTTGTTAAAACTGCATAAACTCTAATAGGTGCATTTTTGAGATTTAAAAATTGATATTTTAAATAATAGATATTATTTTCACCCATAGACCAATCACCTACATCAATATTGTTTTTAAAGATTATTGCGAATCTATAAATATATGCAATAAAAGCGAAAATTAAAATTCCTAATATAAGAATTTTTATATTAGTAAATTTAATTTTAGTGATTTTTTTAAATTTTGTTTCTTTGAATTTAGCTAGTTCTTTTTTAAGTTTATTGATTTTATATTTTATAAATTCCTTATTTCGAAGAATTTTTGTATTTCTTGGAACAAATGTAATTATAAAAGCTGTTAATAATATTATACTTTGATAACCTAATAATAACGAAGAAAATATTATAAAGATGCTCCATAATTGAGGAATTTTGAAGATGTTTTTCCTATATAAAACTGATTCATTTTCATATTTAGTTTCAGGAAAAGTTAAATTAATGAACAAAAGGGTGGTTATTATAGGTAACTGATAAGGCATATAAGTTTGGGAGTGCAGTAGTATTTCTGGATTAAGAGTAATAAAAGTTACAGAAAAAAAATCAGATAAATTTTTGATATTTTTCAAATTCGACTCCTTTTTGAGATTAAAAAATATTCTTGTTATGACTGAACTAAGTAAACACGCAGAAATTAAATTGGTAAAAAATCCTAGGAAAATAAGAACTAATCTAGATGCATCAATACCAAATATTAAAAATGGTGCAGTTATTGATAGATAAATTGAGTTCCAAATAGGAGGTAAAGAACCCCAACCTAAATTCGCCCACAGTGAAACAAAGATTAATCTAAGAAGACTATTTTCCCCTGCAATTTTATTTAGGAGGTCATCAAATATATATGAAGGAAAATTATTAGGTTCAGTAGAAAAATTATAAGCACCTAGCCAACTTAAGAAATCATTTAATGGTTCATAATCATCATAATGACGCCAATTAAGGGGA
>Ga0310343_10000929_pt1 | contig 14597 bp, 12 predicted proteins | sample HC15DNA2025_MG_FD_203519 | JGI IMG/M metagenome (GOLD analysis project Ga0310343, IMG submission 203519) | Marine microbial communities from station ALOHA, North Pacific Subtropical Gyre - HC15-DNA-20-25_MG | ecosystem: Environmental > Aquatic > Marine > Oceanic | place: Pacific Ocean: North... | reverse complement strand
TCTTCATTACTAGGATTATCTAAAACAGACAAATCTTTTTCTGCTTTACTACCAAGTATCAATAAGCCAGTTGCGTCGCCTCCATCATCAAGAATCATATTTGGTGAATCTGAACCCCAATCAAGAATGTGATGGGTGTACTGCCAATATTCATCAAGAGTCTCACCTTTTTTTGCATATACAGGAATTCCTTGATCAGCAATAGCAGCAGCAGCATGATCTTGGGTTGAGAAAATATTGCATGAAGCCCATTTAACTCGTGCGCCTAGATCAACAAGCGTTTCTATTAATACTGCTGTCTGAATTGTCATATGTAAACTACCAGCTATTTTTGCACCTTTGAGCGGTTTTTTAGATTGATATTTATCTCTTAATGCCATTAATCCTGGCATCTCTGTTTCAGCGATTTTAATTTCTTTACGCCCAAATTCTGATAGAGAAATATCAGAAACTACGAAATCAGGAACTGATGTTTTAATTGAATTCGCGATAACCATATCTTGTAAATACCTTTTCTACTAAACTATAAATGATTTTTGTGTAATTTTGTGTTTGTTGAGAATTTAAAAGAGACTTTAAATTTAGGGGAGAAACTCTCGCAAAAATTAAATCCGCAATCAATTGTTTTATTAAAAGGTCCAATTGGGGCAGGTAAAACTTCATTTGTACAAGGTATTGCAAGAGGTTTATCTATCTCTGAGGATATTACAAGCCCTACTTTTGCTTTATCGCATCACTATAGTTCCGGAAAAATTCCACTAATTCACCTTGATTTATACAGAATAGAAAATAACTCTTTAGCAAAAGAAGTTTTCTTTTCTGAAGAAGAAGAGGCACTACAAAGCGAAGCTATATTAATTATTGAATGGCCAGAATTAATAGAACCACTTATTAAAGATTTCTGGAAAATAGAAATTAGTTACGCAAAAAATTATGGGAGAAACTATTTGATAAGAGATCCTAAAAATTTATTAACCCTTTTATAATCGGGCTGTTGCTCGATTGCACCTTCACCAAGACAAGTTATTAATCCACAAACACTTGCGAATTTAACACAATTTTGTATCTCTAATTCATTTGAAGGATAACCAGAAGAAAGAAATTTTGAAATTAAGCCAGCTAGAAAGGCGTCTCCGGCACCGGTTGTATCCACAATCTTTTGCGAATCAGGAGTTTCTGTAGTTCCCTGAAATCCATTAATAAACCATTCAACAGGGTTTTTCCCATCAGTTATTATTACATCTGGTCCTTCTGATATTTGCTGAGATATGAGCATTGGATTGTCGTGCTCAAAAAACAAATTAGCTTCTTCCTTAGCAAGTTTTAAAACATGAGCATGATTTAAAAATTTTTTAATTAAATTCACTCTCTCTGTTTTACTAATTGCTGATGAAAAATTTGAATAATCCCAAAAGACCTCTCTCCAATTTAAATCGATAATTATTTTGACCTGAAATTTTTTAGCCTCTTCTAAAAGAAAAAAAATAGTCTCTGCAGAGATTGGGGATGATAGTAATATTGTTCCAGTAACCAAAAATTTTGTTTCTAGAAATAATTTCTCCAAATTTGGAAGTTTATTTTCGATAAAGTTCTTGCTAAGAGCTTCGTCAGCAAAGTATGAATAAGATTTTGCTTCAAATCCTGAAAAAAAACGGTCTCCAACTTGATCTCGATCAACATGAACGACGCGAGTAGAAGAATCATTATCTAATTGCAAAAAATCTAAGTTAACCTCCAATTCTTTAAATTGCTTAATAAATTTTTTTCCATAATCATCGTTTCCTAAACTTCCAATAAATATAGAATCTATTTTTAATTTTTTTAATGCACATGCAACATTAGCCGGTGCACCTCCCAAAAAATCTGTAAATCCTTTATTTGACTTATTACGGATCCTGTCTATTAAAGCCTCTCCAATACATACGACCTTATTCTTTTTCATAAGATGAAACCTTTTTTCTTATCTAAGAATAATTAATCAATAACAAATATTTTTTTTTTGAATTAAAGTTTAATTAATGTCTTATTAATGGTGTACTTAAATAAATCTGAAATTTGGAAATGGAAAAATTGGGACATTTCATGGTCTTTATCAAAAAAATCTTCTAGTGAAAATAACATAAATATTTTATTAGTTCATGGATTTGGGGCATCAAAAAAACATTGGAGACACAATCAAAATTTTCTTGGACAATATTTTAATTGCTACGCAATTGACCTCATTGGATTCGGAGACAGCAGCCAACCTAGTGCCCTCCTGAATTACGAAACTTCTAAACAAAATTCAATTAAATATTCATTTGATTTATGGAGTAATCAAATTACAACATTTTGTTCAGAGATAATAAAATCTCCTGTTTACTTAGTAGGAAACTCAATTGGTGGTGTCATTTCATTGAAAGCTGCTGAAATTCTCAGTAATAATTGTAAGGGTGTGATTTTGATTGATTGTGCTCAAAGAACTATGGATGATAAACGCTTGAAAAAAGGTGATATTTTGATGAATTTACTTAGGCCCATATTAAAAACAGTCGTCAGACAAAGAATAATTAGTAATACACTCTTTACAAGAGCTGCTAATCCTAAAGTTATAAAAAAAATCCTTGAAAAAGCTTACCCATCTGGAAAAAATATCGATAAAGAATTAATTGAAATACTTTATCAACCCGCTCAACGTAAAAACTCTAAAGAAGCATTTCGTGGTTTTATTAACCTATTTGATGACTATCTTGCTACGGACCTTTTCGATAAAGTTAAAATTCCCATACAACTAATTTGGGGAGAAAAAGATCCTTGGGAATCCTTGAGTGAAGCAAAATCTTGGAAGAAAAACTTCAGGAATATAAAAAGGTTAGATATTATTAAAGGTGCTGGTCATTGTCCTCATGATGAAGAGCCTGAAGAAACAAATAGACTAATATGTGAATTTCTTCAGGAAACAAAATAAGCTTCTACATTATCACTTAGTCTTCTTAAACCCCTTAATCCATCTCTCTCCAGATTTCTAACTCGATCCCTGCTGATTCCTAAGACTCTACCAATACCTGTAAGAGACATCGGTTCATCACCATCCATTCCGTATCTCATTCTCAAAACTCTGCATTGCAAATCTGGTAATTGATGCAAAAGAGAATGAAGATCACCTCTCATACAATCCATCTCTATTTGTTCGTCTGGCAAATCCTCACCTCCTGCTAGTAAATCTAACAAAACAGTATCTTCACCATCGCCAACTTTGGTCTCAAGACTAACTGGCTGCCCTGCTTTACACATTAAATCTTTTACATCTTCTTCAGGAAGCTCTACGTATTTAGCTAGTTCACTTACTGTTGGGGTTCTAGACATTTCTTGACTCAACTCTCTTTGACCTTTTTTCAACTTATTCAACATTTCGGTTATGTGGATTGGTAACCTTATTGCTCTACTTTTTTCAGCTATAGCTCTTGTAATTCCTTGTCTGATCCACCAATATGCATATGTCGAAAACTTATAGCCTCGAGCTGGATCAAATTTTTCTACTCCTCTTACTAATCCAATAGTTCCTTCTTGGATTAAATCTAATAATTCCATATTTCTTTTGGTATATTTTTTTGCAACACTCACTACCAACCTTAAATTAGCTGCAACCATTCTTTCTTTAGCTCTCTGTCCTGCTCTCAACCTTTTTTTTATTACAGAAGTAGATAAATTTATTTTGTTTGATAACTCGTCAATGCTTGGCTTTTCTCCTGTTAATTCAGTAATTTCTAGTTCTGCTCTTTCAACTTGCATATATTCTTGGACCTGCCTACCAAGAGTAATTTCTTGCTCATGAGAAAGAAGTGGCACTCTACCAATGTCCCTCAAGTAAGATCTAACTAGATCCACATCGTTACTAGCTTTTAAACTTGATATTGCAGATAATTTATTCTCACTTAATGTTTCAGAGGACATGAAAGTTTAATGTTGTTTTGTAAACAATACCATTAAGAATTGTAAAGTTAAACAAAAAAATCCACAAATTTACAAAAATGAGAATAAATACCTAGTGATTTAAAATAAATTATGAACTTAATAACCACTTTGCTGTATTTAGATAAATAAATACACCTGCAATATCTGTAACAGTTGTTATGAAAGGAGCGGACATCAAAGCTGGATCCAATCTCATTCTGTCAAATAATAAAGGCAGAATAGCACCAGTTGTAGCTGCTAAAGTAGTTATGGATATTAAACTTATTCCTACAGCAGAGGCAATTAAATGACCTTCTCCTTGCCACCAAGCAAATGGGAAAACTACTAACATCATCAGAACACCTAAAAGAGCACCTGTAATAGCCTCCTTAACTACTGCCTTAATTGCACCAAGAGACTTCAACTTTTGAGTACTTAAACCTCTAATTACAACAGTTGAACTTTGAGCACCAACATTTCCACCAGTACCAATGAGCAGCGGAATAAATGCAGCTAATAAAACTATTTCTTTTAATATTTGATCATTCATTGCTATAACTTTTGTAGTCAAACCATTTGCTAAAACCAAAATTAATAACCACAAAATTCTTCGTCTAGCTATAGTAAACAAACTACTTTGAAAATAATCATCTTCATCTCCAGGTTGAACTGCCCCTGCAGCATAAATATCTCTCGTTGCCTCTTGCTCTATGACGTCAATTAAATCATCTACAGTCACTATCCCGACGAGTCTTTTTTCTTTATCGACAACTGGGAGCGCTAAAAAATCATACCTTTGAATTGCTCTTGCAACATCTTCTTGATTCGTATTTGTAGAAATATTAACTACTTCTTTTGTCATGACATCACCAATTGGCTGAGAGGGATCAGCAGTCACGAGATCTCTCAAAGAGAGAATACCAGTCAAATGTCTTTCTTTGTCAGTAACATATAAGCTATAAATGGTTTCTGTAAATGGAGCTCTTTTTCTGACTAAGGAAAGAGCCTCAGCTGCCGTTTGCATTTCTTTAAGATCTATAAATTCTGTAGTCATTAATCTTCCAGCAGTTTCAGGCTCATATCCAAGTAATTCGGCTGTTACTTTTCTTTCACCAGGACTAAGAGCAGACAAAAATTTTCTTACAACTTTTGCAGGTAATTCGTCAAAGAGTTGAACCCTATCGTCAGGAGACATTTTCTCAACGATTTCTAAAACCTCTCCTGAACGAAGTCTGTCTAATAAAGTCTGTTGAACTACTGGATCTAAATATTCATAAACCTCAATTGCCTCATTTTTTTTTAATAATCTAAATGCTAATGCTTGCAATATTAATGGCAGGCTACCAATAGCATCTGCAATATCAACAGGTTGAGAAGGCTCTAAAAGTAACTTTGCCTCATCATAATTGCCAGCAACTAACAATTCTTCTAGTTGAATAGTAATATTTTCTCCAGTTGCTAAATTTGAAGATATGCTCGTAACCGATTCAAGATTATTTTCATTCATAAATATAACCCCCTGTCAAAGTAACAACACTATTATATGAAATCTAAGTAATTTTTCTACTTATCCAGAAGCCGAAATACATCGTAAATAAATTTAAAATAATACTTAAATTAAGAAATATTATAAATTTTATCCAATCTCCTTGATTAAAAATATTGTACAAAAAATATATAAATCCGCTATAGGATGTAAAGCAAGAACAAAAACCACTTAATAGAATTTTTTCTCTTGAAAAACTTAAATTTCGACTAATAATAAAACCTAAGAAAAATGATCCAATAATTGAAATAATAAAGTTATTATCAATAAATATTCTTAATAAAGTGCCTAGATAACACGCTAAAAGCATATAAAAAAAAATTTTTATTTTCACTTTAAAAAAAGTTAATAAGAAAATAACCTAAATAAAAAAAGAGAAAAGAAAACACTAACACTTCGATATAGTGAAAAAATAATCTTAGATATTTCTTATTTATTAATAATAAAAATAATTGATAAATAAACGATGAAAATGTACTAAAACATCCTAAAAAACCTACATAAAAAAGAAATAATATTTTGTTATTAACAAAATTTAATCCCACTAAAATTCCCAAGAAAAATGATGCTATAAAATTAACAATTTTTGTATTCTGAATATCAAAGCCTATATTGATTTTCCAACTACTTTGTATGAATATTCTTAGGATTAATCCGAAAGTACTTCCTAGTAAAATAAAGCCTAATGAACTGTAATTCAAAATTTACATTTTTATCCAGCCTTTTGTAATCTTGTTAGGATCATCCAGTAATTTATTAGAACCTAATTCAACCCTAAACCAAATTTCATTTTCGCTTACTTTCCAATTACGTAAAACTGATAAGGTTGTACCAACATTAAGAAATAATAATTCTTTAGAATGTAATTTTGGAAAAGAATAAAGAGGGATATTAGAACTCAATACTATTTCTTTTGTGTTGTCAAACAACTTATTTTGATTTAAGTTTTTTTGAATTCCACCAGCAGGCAATGTAATTGGAGCGATTAATGCAAAAGTAATTAAGCAAAAATTCTTTAGAAGATGGTTAATCATATATCTAGAGTTGCAATATCTAAATTGCTACTATGAGTTTCAATAAATTCTCTTCTAGGTGCAACTTTATCTCCCATTAATATATTAAATATTCTGTCAGCTTCAAGGGCATCTTCAATTTCAACTCTTTTCATCATTCTTGTTTGAGGATTCATTGTAGTATCCCACAATTGTTTTGGCATCATCTCGCCTAATCCCTTGAATCTTTGAATATTATAATTTGCATTTTCTCCAAAACCTGCAATTGTATCCTTTAACTGATTCTCGTTATAACAGTATTTATGATTTTTACCTCTTTCAACTTTGTAAAGAGGAGGGCAAGCAATATATATATAACCTCTTTCAACAAGTTCTCTTTGATATCTATAAAAAAATGTCAATAATAAAGTTCTAATATGAGCACCGTCAACATCAGCATCTGTCATAATTACAACTCTATGATATCTTAAAGAGCTCATATCAAACTCCTCTCCTTTTATTCCTAAACCTAGAGCTGTTATTAATGACTGAATTTCTGTATTTTTATATATTTTAGTATCGTCAGTTTTTTCGATATTAAGAATTTTACCTCTGAGAGGCAAAATAGCCTGGAAATTTCTATCTCTTCCTTGCTTCGCAGAACCTCCAGCAGAATCTCCCTCAACGATATATATTTCTGATTCTGAGGGATCTCTAGTACTACAGTCAGCTAATTTTCCAGGCAAAGTTGAACTTTCAAGAACACTTTTTCTCCTAACTAATTCCCTAGCCCTTCTTGCTGCTTCTGCTGCATTAAATGATTGAATCGCTTTTTCCAAAATCAAGTCTAGAATTCCAGGATTAAATTCCATATATTTTGTAAGAGCCTCACCAATTAGAGAATCCACAATTCCTCTGACTTCAGTATTCCCTAATTTTGTTTTTGTTTGTCCTTCAAATTCGGGGTCTGGAACTTTGACTGATAAAACTACAGTCAAGCCCTCTCTGATATTTTCGCCAGCTAAATTTTTATCAATATCTTTTCTTTTACCTCTCTTTTTTGCGAGGTTATTGAATGTTCTTGTCAAAACTGTCTTTAACCCTTCAATATGTGTTCCTCCATCAATAGTTCTAATATTGTTAGCAAAACCTAAAATGTTATCTGAATAAACATCTGAACACCATTGTAAAGCCGCTTCTACGTAAACATTTTCTTTTTGTGAGTCGACATAAATAATCTCAGGATGAATAGCCTCCTTTTCTGCATTCATGTAGCTAACGTATTCTTTAATGCCTCCTTGATACAAGTATATTTCTTCCTTAAATGATCCATTTGATAATTCATTTCTCTCATCTCTAAAAACAATTTTTACACCACCATTGAGATAAGCCAATTCTCTTAACCTAGATGAAAGAAGGTTATATTCAAATTCTATTCCACCAGAAAAAATCGTTTTATCAGGTTTAAAACAAATGGTGGTTCCTGTTTTAAAAGGTTTTATATTCTGCCTTTTTGTCTGCAATTCACCCTTCGAAACACCTTTCTCAAATCTTTGATTGAACTCACTGCCATCTCTAAAAACAGTTACATTAACCCATTCACTTAAAGCATTAACTACAGATATTCCTACACCATGCAAGCCGCCCGAAACTTTATAACCACCACTTCCAAATTTTCCTCCCGCGTGAAGAACAGTAAGCACAGTTTCCAAAGCGCTTTTCCCTGTCCTTGGATGAATATCTGTGGGAATACCTCTTCCATTATCAGAAATTAAAGCTGATCCATCTGCGCGCAGGACTATTTCTATATGATCACAATGTCCTGCTAGTGCTTCATCAACTGAATTATCAACGACTTCATAAACTAGATGATGCAAACCTCTAGGACCTGTAGAACCTATATACATTCCTGGGCGCTTACGAACTGGCTCTAATCCCTCTAAAACCTGAATCTGTTCCGCACCATAATCATTAGAGATTTTATTAGATCTTTTGTCCTCACTCATTTAATATAAAAAAAAACATTAAACTTCTAAAAAATCATTTTTAAAAGTACTTTCATTAAACTTACCATTGCTATAAGAGAAAGGCTCGAAGTCTATGAAAAATTTAATCACTTTAATTATATAGGTAATAAATTTTTCTTCAGAAATTAATATGTCCTCTAATCAACCCCATGTAATAGTCTTAATTGGACCCACTGCGAGTGGCAAAACTGAATTAGCTATTGAAATTGCAGAATATTTCAAAACTCGCATACATAATATCGATTCAAGACAAGTTTATAAGTCTATGAATATTGGCACAGCCAAACCTTCTGAAAATCAACAAAAAAAAATTAAGCATTTTTTGATAGATATCAAAGATCCAATTGATCCAATTAACGTGAAGCAATTTCAAGAAATTGCTCAAAAATCAATTAAAAGAGAAATTAAGCAAAATTACCTCCCATTTCTTGTGGGAGGAAGTGGTTTGTATATGAATTCAATAACAAAAGGTTTTTTTGTACCAAATGTCCCTCCGCAAAATTATTTGAGAAACCAATTAGAAGAGCTTGGTCAGAGAGAATGCTGGGAGCTTTTGAAACATTGTGATCCAATTTCAACAAAAAGAATCAGTTTTGCTGATCAAACCAGAATAATAAGAGCTTTAGAGGTTTTTTATGTAACAGGTAAACCTCTATCAACTCAAAAAGTTCAAAAACCGCCTGACTGGAGAATATTAGAGCTTGGATTAGATAGAAATAATTTGAAAGAAAGAATTTTGCAAAGAACAAAAAATATGTTTTTATCTGGAATTATTGAAGAGACAAGACAACTTATTTCTCAATATGGACCTGATTTACCTACTTTAGCTACCATTGGTTACCGCGAATCTAAAGATTTATTAAATAACCTTTTAACGATTGATGAAGCGATTGAACAAACCACTAAAAAAACAATTCAATTCGCCAAAAGACAAAAAACATGGTTCCGTAATAAAAATAATCCTATATGGCTTAATAACAAAAACCTGCTAAAAGATGCAATAATTAAAATAGAGTCTTTTTTAGGCTAACTTAATAAATAAAAAATTTTGTTCATCATCCAATCAATTTATTAACGAAACTGAATGCCACCACGCCCACGCTTTGACCGCCGCGCTCCTGTTAGAGAGCTTCCGAATATTAATGAAAGAATAAAATACCCTCAACTGAGAGTCGTTGATTCAGATGGAAAACAATTAGGTGTCATAGATAGATTGAAAGCATTAGAAATAGCTTCTCAAAGAGAACTTGATTTGGTTTTAGTAAGCGAAAAAGCCAACCCTCCTGTTTGTAGGATCATGGACTATGGAAAATATAAATTTGAACAAGAAAAGAAAGCAAAAGAAGCAAGAAAGAAATCTCACCAAACAGAAGTTAAAGAAGTAAAAATGAGGTACAAAATTGACAAGCATGATTATGACGTAAGAATAGGTCAAGCCACTAAATTTCTGAAATCTGGAGATAAAGTAAAATGCACTGTAATTTTTAGAGGTAGAGAAATTCAACACTCAAATTTAGCTGAAACACTTCTTTTAAAAATGGCTAATGATTTAGAAGAGCAATCAGAAGTGCAACAAAAGCCGAAAAGGGAGGGAAGAAACATGATAATGTTTTTAAGTCCAAGAAAAACTCCCCTTGTTAAAAAAGATATTGAATAACATGAAGTAATCCAAAAAATATGACAAATGTTAAAGTGTCACTATTGATAAAAATTAATTAGTAAGGATTTTTTTAAAGTGAAATTCCATATTCAACAAGAAAGTGATATTGCTGCATCAACACAACTATACAATCAAATTTGCTTTGCTATAGCAGCAAGACATTATCCTCCAGGTCATAGACTTCCCAGTACTAGGCAACTTGCGATGCAAACTGGACTCCATAGAAACACCATTAGCAAAGTTTACAGACAACTGGAAATTGATGGGGTAGTTGAAGCAATAGCTGGATCAGGTATCTATGTAAGAGATAATCTAACAAAAAAAGACTTTAAAAAATCAATATACTCAAAGGATAAAATAAGTAAACCACCAGATCAAGAAGCCAAGAAAGCTATAGATAACTTCATAAATCTAGGCTGCACCTTACAAGAAACACGAGAAATATTAACCAACGAAATTGATTGGCGTATTAAATGTGGTGCAAGAATTTTAGTAAGTACTCCCAGGGAGGATATAGGTGCTTCAATGCTAATAGCAGAAGACCTCTCTCCAAAAATTAATGTACCAGTAGAAGTTATTCCTATGGAAGAATTAGAAAAAGTTTTGGGAAATTCAAATAATGGTACTATTGTGACAAGCCGATATTTTCTACAACCTCTAGAAAAAGTTGCCAAACAACATGGGGTTCGCGCTATTGCAGTTGACTTAAGCGATTTTCAAAAGGAATTAAAAATTATCAAAGAATTAAATACTGGAAGTTGTGTAGGTATTGTTAGCATCAGCCCTGGTTTATTAAGAGCGGCAGAAGTTATCATACACAGCATGCGAGGTAGTGAAATAATGCTTATGACAGCAATCTCAGATAATAGCAGTAGATTACTATCACTTTTAAAGTCTTCGAACCACATAGTGTGTGATGGGCCTAGTCTAGCAGTTGTAGAAAACACATTGTTAAAAAATCGGTCTCAACTTATGAGATTACCTCAAATAATATGCGCTAAGAATTATTTGAGTATCGAAACCATAAATCTATTAAAAAAAGAAATTGGAGTTCTTAATTAAAGCATAATGTTTAGGACTTTTAAATCAGATATAGAAATCATCAAAGAGAGAGATCCTGCTGCTAGAGGAATACTAGAAATTTTTCTTTGCTACCCAGGCTTTCAATCAATAGTTATTCATAGGTTGACTCATAAATTATGGCGATTAAAAATTCCTTTAGTTCCACGTTTGTTAAGCCATCTTAATAGACAAGTTACAGGGATTGAAATCCATCCTGGAGCTAAAATCGGCAGAAGGGTTTTTATAGATCATGGCATGGGTGTTGTCATTGGTGAAACAGCTGAAATAGGAAATAATTGTCTGCTTTATCAGGGAGTAACATTAGGTGGCACTGGTAAAAGCCATGGCAAAAGACACCCAACTTTAATGGAAAATGTTGTAGTTGGAGCAGGTGCAAAAGTTCTAGGATCAATCACAGTAGGGTCTAATACCCGCATTGGTGCAGGTTCAGTAGTTGTTCGCAATGTAGAAGAAAATAGTACTGTAGTTGGTGTACCTGGCAGAGTAGTACACCAAAGCGGAGTCAAAGTTAATCCACTAGCTCACTCTGCTTTACCAGATGCAGAAGCAAATGTTATAAAAAATTTAATGGATAGAATAGACTTACTTGAAAATGAAATTCGCAAATTACAAAAAACTCTACAATGTATAACTAACTCAGAATCTGTTGATATCTCTAAACTCGGCGATGCTCAAAATATTAAAGACAAAGAGATTATTGACTTTCTTGGAGACGATTAAATCAAAGTTTACTTTTTATCATTGGTGTCAGTTTTTGGTTGAAACATAAACATTGAATAAATAACATTACGTCTCATATTAGTCATCATTTCAAGAAACATATCATATCCCTCATTTTTATATTCGATTAAAGGATCTTTTTGGCCGTAACCTCTCAATCCAACTGATTCTCTTAAGGAATCCATGGCTTGCAGATGTTCTCGCCATAAATTATCAATTTGCTGTAAAATAAAAAATCTTTCAGCTTCTCTCATTAATCCTGTACGCATCGCTTCTATTTGCGATTCTTTTAAATCATAAGCTATTCTCATTTGCTCTTGCAGATAGTTTTTTAATTCTTCTATTGAAAGTAAATTGATATCTTCAACTTTAAGATCATCCAATAAATATATAAATTCTTTGACTTTAGAAATTAATTGATCAATATTCCATTCTTCAGGAGGAAGATCAGGATTAATATAAGCCTCTACAATTTCGCTCATTGTTCTTTCTCCATATCCTATGACTTGCCTTTTTAAATCAGTTCCTTCCAAAACTCTTAGTCTTTCACTATATACTGCTTTTCTTTGATTATTCATTACCTCATCATATTCAAAAACTTGTTTTCTAATATCGTAATAGTAGGTTTCTACTTTCTTTTGAGCGCTTTCTAAAGATCTGGTAAGCATACCCGACTCAATGGGCATATCTTCATCCACCCTAAATGCATTCATCAAATTCGCTACTCTATCACCTCCAAAGATCCTTAACAAATTATCCTCTAATGATAGAAAGAATCTTGTACTACCAAGATCACCTTGTCTTCCTGCTCTACCTCTAAGTTGGTTATCCACTCTTCTTGATTCATGTCTCTCTGTACCAATGACATGTAATCCCCCAGCTTCTCTTACTTTTCTTTCTTCATGAATCAAAACTTTTTCATATTCTTCTTTGACATCTGATAAAGATTCTCTCAAAAGCTTTATCAAATTATCTTCAGTCGGTGCTTTTTCTGCAGCTGTCGCTATTTTGTCATCTAACTCCAGAACAGAAAGTTGTCTATCTCCCCAATTTTCCACAAGTTCATTAGATAAAATTGAGAGTTTCTTTTCAATTTGCTCATTCAATTTGCAAGGAAAAAGACTTTTTGAATAGTCTGGAATTGTCTTTTTTGAATTAGAGCCCACTTTTGAAGAGAAACCTACCTTAGCTTTTGAACTTCTCTGTTTCGGAATTGGTGGTTTATGCTCATTATTTGGCTTAACTAAAAGAGGGGTTAATATCTCTTTTAATTTGAGTCTTGCCATATAGTCACTGTTACCGCCGAGAATAATATCTGTTCCTCTCCCAGCCATATTAGTCGCTATAGTAACAGCACCTGATCTTCCTGCTTGAGCCACAATTTCTGCTTCACGTTCAACATTCTCAGGCTTAGCATTTAACAAATTATGAGGAATTTTTTCTTCGGCTAAAAGTACACTTAATAACTCACTTTTCTCAACACTTGTCGTTCCGACTAAAACAGGTCTGCCATCTCTATGAATTTGTGCAGTTTCTTTAGCAACGGCATTCCACTTACCAATCTCCGTTTTGAATACTTGATCAGCCCAATCTTGTCTTCTCCTTGTTTGATTTGTTGGTATAACTGTCGATTCTAATTTATATGTTTTTTCGAATTCCACCTCCTCGGTTTTTGCGGTTCCTGTCATACCTGCTAAACCAGGATATAACAGGAAAAAATTTTGGTAAGTGATGGAGGCTAATGTTTGAGTTTCAGGTTGAATTTTAAGACTCTCTTTTGCTTCTATTGCCTGATGCTGTCCGTCACTCCACCGCCTTCCAGGCATTACCCTACCTGTAAATTCATCCACTATCACAGCCTCTTCATTTTTGATAATGTAATTCACATCTTTAATAAATAATTCTTTAGCTTTTAAAGCATTGGTTATATAGTGTGCCCAAGGATCTTGAGGATTATATAAATCCCTTACTCCCAAATACTCTTCACATTTAGCGAAACCCTGATCTGTTAATATGCAACTTCTTTGTTTTTCATCAACTTCATAATCCCCTTCAGGATCAATACCATCTTTACTTAATTCTTTTGCTTTAACTAATGCCAGAGATAGTTCTGCGGCTTTTTGGTATTTTTCTTGGGGTCTTTCGACTTGGCCTGAAATGATTAAAGGTGTTCTGGCTTCATCAATTAAGATTGAATCTACCTCGTCAATTACACAATAATTAAATTTTCTTTGTACTACCTCATTAATGTCGGTAGACATATTATCTCTTAAATAATCGAATCCTAATTCGGAATTGGTAGCATAGGTTATATCACATTTGTAATTTTTTTTTCTCTCAACTGGGCTCATATCTTGTTGAATTAAACCAACGGTTAAACCTAAAAAACGATGTACTTGTCCCATCCACTCCGCATCTCTTCTTGCCAAATAATCGTTTACTGTAACAACATGAACCCCTTTTCCAGTTAAAGCATTTAAATAACAAGGTAATGTTGCAACAAGAGTTTTTCCTTCTCCAGTCTTCATTTCAGCAATTTGACACTCATGTAAAACCATTCCACCTATTAACTGAACATCAAAATGTCTCATGTCGAGAACCCGTTTACTTGCCTCTCTAACAATTGCAAAAGCTTT
>Ga0310343_10000928_pt1 | contig 14618 bp, 11 predicted proteins | sample HC15DNA2025_MG_FD_203519 | JGI IMG/M metagenome (GOLD analysis project Ga0310343, IMG submission 203519) | Marine microbial communities from station ALOHA, North Pacific Subtropical Gyre - HC15-DNA-20-25_MG | ecosystem: Environmental > Aquatic > Marine > Oceanic | place: Pacific Ocean: North... | reverse complement strand
TGACTTGCTGAGCGATAAACGACATCGGCAAATCGGGATAGCGCTTTGCCATCAAGGCTATCGACTCGGGCGATTCGGCACCTAGGTCGCGAATCCTGTTTTTCAGATCCGCTGTCAACCGCATCAAGAAAATCCAGGACTTACGGTGATGCCACCATCTACAGCAATGGTCTGACCAACTAAGTAAGTGTTCATGTCCGAAACCATGAATGCCGAAAATCGAGCAATCTCCAATTCATTGCCCATCCTGCCAATTGGAACGATTTCTTCCAGACTCTTTCGGCGTTCCGGGCTGAGCATCGATTTCGTCATATCCGTCAAAATAAATCCCGGAGCAATGGCATTCACTAATATCCCTTCGCGAGCCAATTCCAGGCCCGCCGAACGCGTTACGCCTGAGAGGGCCGATTTGGTTGCCGTGTAGCAGTGTCGATTGGGACGGCCTATTACGCCAAACAAAGAACTCACATTCAAAATCCGCCCACCGGTCCCGGCGTTCTTCATCACCTTGGTCGCGGCTCGCATCAATTTTGTCGGTGCCGTTAGATTCACATCGATGACCGTAGACCAGTCTTCATCATTGAGCCCATCCACGGAATCCACACGATTGATTCCTGCATTATTAATCAGAATATCCAATTTAGACAGATCCAAGATTCGCGTTTGGAAAGCCTCTACGCTCGATGGATCGCTAGCATCCAACTGCCAATAGTCTTTGCGCTCGCCAGCCGCCACTTCGGAAAAACGCTTGGTTCCGGTATAAATAACGCTGGCCCCACAGTACCACAGCAAATTAGCAATAGCCCGGCCTATTCCACGAGTCGATCCGGTAACAATGGCGGTTTTCCCTTCAAAGTCCAATTTACAACTGTCCGCTTCCATGATCCGAAGTGTCGCAGAGAATGAGGTGGGGTAAATACGAAAATCCGGAAAGGACAGTCCCCTTCCTCTCCGATCACAGGATTCGCTCCAGGCGCAAATCCTTATTTTACATGTAACGCTCGCCGATTATCCGTATATCGTTGACCGGATTTCCGCCATTATGATTAATCGGAACGGTCAAAACGCGCCGATCCTCCCAAACTCTTATGTCGGTACTGAAACCAGTTCCCCCAACCTCAAAACCCTTTCTCTACCTTTCTCTGCTACTGTTTTGGCTCGCTACAGGCCATTGGCTGAAGGCTGAATATCCCGAGCAGCCTATCAAGCTCATCGTGCCCACAAACGCGGGGGGGGAAGTCGATACCATGGCCCGGATATTCCAACAGGCATTCCAAGAGCACGGACTGCTACCGGCCAAGCTAGCTGTTATTAATTTGCCCGGCGCCGGTGGAACCCTGGGATCAAGACGAATTAAAGACTCCGCCCCAGATGGTTACACCATTGGAATTTGTACTCCCGGTATCGTGACCTCCAAGGCTATGGGGATTGTAAACTTCGATCACAACGACTTCGAGATTATCGGAGGTACAGGACACTCCAGCCTCGGTCTCGGCGTGCTCGAATCATCGGAATTCGAATCCATGGAATCGCTAATCGGCCATGCTAAAGTATCGCCAGGATCCGTCAAAGTGGCGACTAATATTGGGCTTCCCGTTCATCTGGTTCCTCTGATGTTCGCTGAGGAGGTCGGCATCGAGTTCGGATTCATCCAATCAGGCGGCGGCTCCAAAAGGCTGGCCTCAATTCTGGGCAAGCACACCGACCTATCCATTTTTAGCTTGCTGGAGTTTATACGATACAAGGATTCCGGAATCCGCCCTCTCCTCTTTCTCTCTGAAAAGAGAGTTCAATCATTTCCAGACATCCCTACTGCCCGCGAAATAGGAGTCGATATCGTCATGCGCGACACTAAATTGTGGATCGCACCCAAAGGAACGCCCGCAGATCGTATCAAACGGATCGATCAGGCCCTACGCCAAGCAATGTTGCATCCAGAGGTCGAGGAAAGATTCGCCAACCTTGGAATCCGCAGCCACTTTGCCGATGAGGCTGAAATGCGCATATTCCTCGAAGATATGCGAAAAAAAGTGAGCCCTCTCGTCGCCAAAGCCAGGAATCGATAAGCCAGACCTGTTTCAAGCATGCCCCTAAACTACCGTATTCCCTATCTGGATATAATCATTAGCTTGAGCCTAATCGGCCTGGCTACGGCTGTCTTGATCGCCGCTAAAGACATTCCACCCCCGTTTTTCGATCCAATCGGGTCTGCCGCCTTTCCCAAATACACCGCTTACCTTATTATATTCCTCGCTCTGGTGATTGGCATTCGATCATTTCTGCTATCGCGATTACTAGCTCCCAGATCCAAGAGAGGCTTCAAACCTGAACCCCTTTTAGCGGCTTATACTGTAGTCGTACCCAGCCTCTACGTACTTTGCATGAATCTGGAATGGGCCAGTTTCCGGATCGCTACGACATTATTCATTTTCGCCCTAGCAGGGCTACTGTCCCGCTTTGATAAGCGCGTCTTAATCGTAAGCGCAATTATTGCTCCCGTATTCGGTTTCGGGGGACAGTACTTGCTTACCGAGGTCTTCTACATGGACCTTCCACAATAACAAAGCCGTAGAACACAAGATAGATGGAAGCGCTTGAAGCACTGCAACACGTACTCAGCCCCTATCCATTTCTCTGGATTTTCATAGGAGTGGCTGGCGGCATTTTTGTCGGGGCGATTCCTGGCTTGGGCGGAGGCATGCTCATGGCCTTAACCGTGCCACTCACATTTTCCATGGATAGCACTAATGCGGTTCTTCTGCTCATGGGCATGCATGTGGGCTCCGTAAGCGGCGGATTGATAAGCGCAACGCTATTAAAAATGCCAGGCACTCCATCGGCAATGATGACCACCTTCGATGGCTATCCAATGGCTCAACAAGGAAAGCCAGGCAAAGCTCTGAGCCTAGGAGTTGGAGCCTCACTTTTCGGAGGTCTGATTTCCGGAATCTTCCTAATTGCCCTAGCGCCTCCACTCTCTCATTTCGCTCATAAGTTCGGGCCTTGGGAATACTTCACCATGGTTCTGATGGCTCTCGTACTCATCGCGTCCATCAGTCAAGGCTCTCTTCTCAAAGGCCTCATGTCAGCGATCTTGGGCTTGTTAGCCGCTATGCCAGGATTAAATGAATCCGATGGTCAACTGCGCCTTACCTTCGGATTCGAATCCATGGGGGATGGATTCAATCTTCTTCCCGTCCTCCTCGGTATATTCGTCATGAGCCAGATAATCAAAGACGCTTTGGAGATTAACAAGAAAGTAGTCGGCATCAAAATGGGCAAAGGAGAGGGAATCTTTCCGAAATTTAACGAATGGAAACAGCACCTCTTCAATATCATTCGTTCCTCTTGCATTGGCACTTGGGTCGGAATTCTTCCTGGCATCGGGGCTAGCATTTCCTCTATGGTGGCCTACGGTATTGCCAAGACCTTCAGTAAAACCCCCAGAAGGTTCGGAACAGGCCACGATGAGGGAATCGTTGCGGCCGAATCCGCGAACAACGCGAATGCTGGTGGGGCCTTGATACCGCTTATAACGATCGGTATTCCCGGAGCGCCCGTAGATGCTATTCTTCTGGGAGCCATGATCATGCATCAAGTTCAGCCGGGACCCCTTCTTTTCCAGACGAATGGTGACCTTGTCTGGTCACTAATGATCGGATACATACTGGCCAACATTATCATGTTCCTTGTCATGGTATTTTGTGCGAGGCATATCGCTAAAATTGTGAATATAAATCGAGCCTACTTAATCCCGATCATATTCGTTTTTTGCTTAATTGGGGCCTACGCATCGACAAATCGAATGTTCGATGTTTGGGTAGTCATCGGATTTGGTTTAGTCGGACTCTTCCTAGACCGAGCCCGCTTCCCCTTGGGACCCTTCGTCATTGGATACGTACTTGCCGGGATAATGGAAGCCGAGCTTCGGTCAGGATTGCAAATATCGGAAGGTTCATTCTTGCCCATGATCACGCGTCCGATTGCCGCCACTTTCACCATTGCCGCCCTCGTCTTCCTCGCATACTCCATTTTCCAAGAATGGCGGGCTCGTCGAAATCTGAAGCCCCCCGAATCGACTTTGGAATAAAGGGACTGACATGCCAACATTGCACATAATTGGTGGCCCTCCCGCCTCCGGAAAAACGAGATTCGGGAAAGAGCTGGCTGCTCGTCTGGGGGCAGTCTTTCTCGATATCGACACGGCAACAGAGCCCGTCGTCAACGCGGGGCTTTTCTTGGCTGGTAAGAACGTAGATGACCGCGATAGTCCGGAATTCAAATCAGCGTATAGAGAACCTATATACGAAGCTCTCTTCAACACCGCCATCGTCAACCTCAGCCACATTGACGTGGTTATCGCTGGGCCATTCACCAAAGAATTTCAGGATGCCAATTGGCTCGATTCGCTTGTAGTAAAAATCGGCTTCACAGCAAGAGCCTATTACATAACCGCCGACCCAAGAATCCGAAAGAAACGTCTGATGAAACGAAACAACCCTCGCGACAAAGCGAAACTAGAGGATTGGGAAAGCTACCTTCGCTACTACGGGGCAGAATCGAAGCCGCCATTCGAACACCATTTCGAAGACACCTCCCAGTGGGGTTAGCCTAGATGTTCCAGAAAGCACCTAGAACCTACAGCTTGCTCGGTTTGAGAATGGCAGGAATCGAATTGCGACCTGCTAGACAATCTCTGACTTATATCCCGTTCGCTTCGCAGCACATTCACAATAGAAAGCTTACGAGATATTCGAGCTATAATTTCGTAGACACGCAGCATTGGAACCTTAGGGTTTCGCCTCCAACTTGATTGCCAAGATGTCGCACGAACTGCAGCCCAATATAGATATTAAGGAATTCCAAGCCCTTGCTTCAGAGGGGAATCTTATTCCCGTCTATGCCGATCTCATGGCCGATATAGAAACGCCCGTTACAGCATATTCGAAACTGAAGTCCGATAGCCCTGCCTTCCTGCTCGAATCTATCGAAGGTGGTGAACGCCTTTCTCGATACACATTCATCGCCTGCCGGCCTCGAAAGATTTTCACCAGCTATTGGAATCGAACTATAATCGAAGAACCCGGCAAGGAAAACATCGAAGTCGCGACGCCCAATGATCCCCTCACGCTAATCGAAGAGGAAATCGCCCAGTACAAGCCAATCGATTTTCCCGAGCTGCCCCCATTCACAGGTGGAGCCGTAGGGTACCTATCTTATGAATACATTTGCCGCGTTGAGCCGACTGTTCCGCGAGCGAAGAACAACTGCCATGAGTCTCCACTAAGCTACTACATGCTGGCCGACTCCATGGTGATTTTCGATAGAGCCAAGCAAACCATTCGGCTTCTCGTAAATGCTCGACCCGACGCCTACCAATCCGTAGAGGAAGCATATCAGGCGGCAATCGAAGAGCTTGAACACCTTCAAGCCACTTTAGAAAAGCCGAACCATGTGGAACCCGCAGCTCTTAAATCCCCTGAAGGCATCCAATTTCCCGATGGCAATTTCATTAAAGAGGATTTCGAGGATTTGGTCGAACGCTCCAAGGAATACATTCGAGCTGGCGACATCTTCCAAGTGGTCCTCAGCCAGCGATTCGAGAAAGAGTTTTCAAAAACACCCCTCGATTTGTATCGAGCACTGAGAACGGTAAATCCTTCGCCCTATATGTTTCTTCTAGAGGCTGATCGATTCTCCATTGTCGGAGCATCACCTGAAGTTCATGTCAAACTAACAGACGACAAAGTTGAAATTCGCCCGATCGCGGGCACTCGCCGCCGCGGGAAAACGGAGTATGAGGATCTCGCCCTGGAAAGGGAATTACTGGCTGACGAAAAAGAGAAAGCGGAGCATTTGATGCTCATCGACTTAGCCCGCAACGACATTGGCAGAGTTTGCCAATTCGGATCCGTAACCGTACCCGATTACATGATAATCGAACGCTACTCGCATGTGATGCATATCGTATCACAGGTAGAAGGGAAAATCGCTTCTGACCGCAACGCTTTCGACCTGATGCGGGCGACCTTCCCAGCAGGAACGGTAAGCGGGGCTCCAAAAATCCGGGCTATGCAAATCATAGCCGAGGGCGAGCCGGATCAACGCGAGTTCTATGCCGGAGCGCTGGGATATTTTAGCTACAACGGAAATCTCGACTCTTGCATTACCCTACGAACCTCTATGGTCCAGAATGGAACGGTAATCATTCAAGCGGGAGCAGGCATCGTAGCTGATTCGGATCCAGAATCCGAGTACAAGGAAACGATATTCAAGGCCTCGGCTCTTTTTAAAGCCGTATCGGTGGCAGAGTCGTTCTAGCTACTTTGCTGTCGCTATTGGTATCTAGAAAAAGGCGGGGAGTTCAGTACCTACGCATCCTGGTGGATAACGAACGGGACTCTCCGCTGACTTTAGAGGAAGTTGGTAGAATCTTCGGCATTACCAGGGAACGCTTTCGACAACTTCAGAACATGGCTCTGCTCAAGATGTGACGCATCATGTTCAGCAATGAGCACCAACTGAGTCGAGGATAACGAAGCCAATCGCTAACGAGAATGCATACGCGTATTCCAGGAATTCTATCGAGAATCGGACCTTGCTCGGGCTCGGCTCGCTGGTTCTGGTATCGCTTGATTACGATCTCCCACGCATCTTGTATCCAGCGGGGATAAGATTGTATCCTCGTTTTAGACACGGCAGATCAGCAGCTCACGTTCAAAGAGGAGCTCGAGGGCAGCTAAGAGTTGGACGCAGCGTCTCGGTTGACGACTAGGCGTCGATCGCTGTGCGAAAACCCATATTCCCCGTAGATGTATCAGGAGTATTGGAGGTACGTGCGGCCACGCGATAGCGATTACAGTAGCTGTCGTGACACAGGTACGAGCCACCTTTCATCACCCTTCCCTCGCCTGATTCCGGACCCTTGGGATTTGGCTCGTCATGAGTTAAACGCCAGGTAGGCGAAAACCAGTCTTGGCACCACTCCCAGACATTTCCTGCGACATTGTAGAGACCGTAGCCATTCGCTCTGAACGACTTAGCGGGAGCGGGCCCAACATGTCCATCCTTGGCGGAGTTGACTAGCGGGAATTGACCCTGCCAAATATTACATCTGTGTTTTCCGTCCGGCATTAGCTCGTCACCCCAAGCATATACTTTCTGCACCAGCCCGCCTCGAGCTGCCTTTTCCCACTCCGCCTCCGTTGGAAATCGCTGCCCTTTCCAGCGACAATAAGCAGCCGCGTCATTCCAACTGACGTGAACCACCGGGTAGTCCATCCGCTTCTTGATGTTCGAGCCCGGACCTTCCGGTTTCTTCCAGCAAGCCCCTTCAACGCCGTACCACCAATCGAGACCTTCAACATTGCGAGGCTTCAGACGTTTGAGAATCGATTTTGGCAGCATTATTTGAAAAACATAAGACCAGCCAAATTTTTCCGCTTCCGTAACGTAGCCAGTATCATGAATAAACGCCCCAAATTCCCCATTGGTGACACAACAGCTGGAAATCCTAAAATCGTCCACGAAAACTTCTTTAACTAGCTTTTCCCCATCTGCTTCCCAAGCTTCATCGCTATCCGAACCCATAAGGAAAGAGCCCTTTTCGATGAGAACCATGTTTTCCCGGCTCCCATAATCGGACGCTTGGCTCGAAATTGCGGGCCTAGAACCACAACAGCTAGAAGGGCTGCCGCCTTCGGGCTTAGTTGGAGTGCAACAACCTGGATTCGTCTTGGATACCATCGGGTAGAAATCGGGAAATCTAAGTAGGCAATCATCGCTATTGCTCAACCCGAATGTCAATGCATCCGCGCTAATGCTAGGGAAACCTCGTACTTTTCCGAATCTACTAAACCGCTATCGGTGTCCTTAAATGATCCGCCGCTTTATCCCTTGTGTTAATAGGGTTCCTAATAAGCTTTCTTTGGGAATTCCAGATTCCTAGGATAAGAAGAACGACTCCAATATCTTGAGGGCTCGCTCCATCTCACCCTCCTCAATGTACTCATCCACTTTGTGCGCTTGATCAATGTCCCCGGGACCAAAGACCACAGTTGGTATGCCCGCACTAGAATAGGCAACGCCATTGGTCATAAAAGCCGCTTCGCTAAAATCGGAATCGATTCCTGATTCAAGGGCACTCTTGGCTAGCGCCTGGGGAAAACAGTCCTGATTCTTGGTATTCAACGAAGGCCGCTCTAAAACCGTGGAGACGCTCGCCCCAATTTCTGTCTTGGCGATCACTTCGATTGCTTCCCGAGCCTCTTCCATTTTCTCGTAAACGCCCAACCTGCGATCTAACTCAATCGAACATTTGTCTGGAACGATATTGAAGCCGATTCCCCCGGAAATCCGCCCCACGTTCAAGCTACCTCGCTCAATGGGCTCTCGATTGTCTTCATGGGAGAGCAATTCAGCTAACCGCTCCAGTTTCTCTACCAGTCTAGCAATTTTATAAATCGCATTCTCTCCCAATTGAGGAGTGGATCCATGAGCAGCTTTGCCCAAGGCTTCAATCGTGTAACGACACACTCCTTTGTGCTTGGTCACTATAGCGCTTCGCGTCGGCTCTCCAGTTAGGGCACCTTGAATATCGAAACGAGACTTTAGCTCGGCTAGCTTATAGGCTCCCAACTGGGCAGCCTCTTCGTCACAGGTCGCCGCAAACACCAGGCTTCGATTTAGGTCGCCTTCCCTCTCTTTGCAACGGTCTGCTAGCAAAAGGAAGGTCGCCAAACTGGCTTTGGTATCACATGAGCCTCGGCCATACCATTTTCCCTCCCGGTATTCTAGCTTGTACGGATCTCCAACCGCCCAGCCATCCACGCCAACCGTATCCATGTGAGCTTCGACTAGAACTGAAGGCTTCTCAACCGATCCTATGTGGGCCACCAGATTGCACCTCCCGGGAAGGACCTCCTGGCGGATGAAATCGATTCCTCTTTCGGAAAGCCAACTGCTGACAAATGCCTCTAAATCCGCTTCACCAGGGCCCCCATAAACTGGATTGACGCTGGGTATCCCTACAAGTTTTGCCAATAGCTCAATATGCACGCTCACTGCTGCCTATCCCAATTCCTCGCTACTTAAAAAGCAACGGCCTTCAGTCTAAAACTACCTTTCATTCTATTTTAACCAAGTTCCGGATAGAAGTTCGATGCGGGCGATTGACAGATCTTTCAGGCCCTCTAAATTTCGTCCAATGGCCTGGAGAGTTGACCAATTCGTTGTCAAAGGAGAGATTCACAACCGAACCCCGGGATACGTCACTGGCCTCATCTGGCTAAAAGGATTGAACCGGCCTCTGGAGTTGAAGCTTCGTGGAAATTGCTATCGCGACTTGGCGGGTGCGAAACTTGTATTCGAAAATCCAAAACCGATTGAAGGCGACTATGCCGGCCTTGATGTTTTCCAGAGTGGAGTGGTCGGAGACATGACCGCTTCCAAGAAAGTTAAGATTCTGGTCGATCCCGAGGAAATCATCGGCCAATTCGCTAAAGGCAAGCACCCTTACATCATCGGAAATTGTCTCTATCTAGAATGGTTTAGCGAACGCAATGGACGAGTCCTAATTGAGACAACGGACTTTGAATGGAGTGTGTCTTTACCCACCTGGACCCTGTCCGAAACCGACGAAGTCGATCAGCGCCTGAAAAATCAACAAGCAATGTTCGACTTCATGAATAACTTGTCTCAGGCGATAGAACCTGAGAACGTGGATGAAATTCCAGTTACCGAGGAAATGAACGAATTTCAATGGGAAGCTTATCTGCAGAAGTCAGACGCACGCAGTGATATGCTCCTAGAGCTATTCGAAAAGTATGAGAACGATCCCAATTGCGAAGAGCTGGTAGCGGAGGCGATGGGCTGGGAAATCGATAGTATTGAATATCCCAAAACTGAAGCTGAGGACTGGGAATCGCACAGTGAAAGCGGGCTTTTTCAAGAAAAGGAGGACGATCCCGAGGAGTACCTTCCCAATCATCCTCTCATTTCCGATATGCTGGATATAACTTCGCGGATCTTCTTTGAAACGGAATCTAGAAAACTTCTGAACGACGAGGATAGCAACCCATGGAACCAGCTTCTATGGCATTCCCAAATGACGTTCAGCAAGCTTATCGGTGCCATGGAAGAAGTAGCCCCCGGCGTTGATCCGGAACCAGGGTTTGTTATCGCCACGTTGAAGCGAGCTCTTCATCTGGTACATATGACGATATCCACCTTGGAAGCGGCAAAATCGCTTCAAACTAAGCACGAGAAATGGCAGTTGGATATACGGCAATCCCTTTTTGGGTTACGCGAATCGATTCTCGATTTGATGCAGACCTACCGTCGCAGCGGCACGTAAATCGAGCCTATAACGGCGAGTCCCAATTTTTCAAATGGATGCTCTAAGATAGCCCGATACCCAATCAAACTCCGGGGCATGAGCTCAAAACGAAACAGGCAGGGTTGTTTGTCCCAACCAATCGAGATGGCAACGCTCAAACTGCTGTTCGAGGACGAGCAGTCATACCCCGTTAGCTTTGAATTCGCGATAACCGTTGAAATATCCGCTCAATACCCTACTGCCTGGCCATCTTTCCTGCTTTCGGATGCACCCGCATAAACACCTGTCATCGGATCCTGACGAATCCCCTGATACCCCCCGAATAAGCCCTTGCCCGAGATCATATCGATTTGATGTCCCATTCCGGCCAATTCGGACAGGACGACTTCGCTAAATCCATTTTCTAGATACACCATTCCGCCATCAGTCATCTTGCTGGGTGATCCAAATGGCTGTGAGGAACGGACATGATTCACCCGCGGGGCATCTCCCGCCTCCTGTAAATTCATCCCGAAATCCTTCATATTGACGATAATTTGGACGTGCCCTTGTGGCTGCATGCTTCCTCCCATAACTCCAAAGGCCATCAAAGGCTTTCCACCCTCTGTCACAAATGCGGGAATAATCGTATGGAAAGGTCGTTTACCAGGCTCGTATTCATTTGCGTGACCAGATTGGAAGTTAAAAGACGCTCCCCGATTCTGAAATCCGAATCCCAACTCGGGAATGCAAACTCCCGAACCCATGCCAATAAAATTGCTCTGTATCAGCGAAACCATCATCCCACTTGAATCTGCCGTACAGAGATAAACCGTATCTCCACGCTCCAAGGCTCCAGGGCAAAAGCTTGGGGACGCTTTCTGGAAATCCATAAGGCACCTTTTCTCAGCTGCGTAGTCTTTCGAAATCAGCATTTCGACCGGTGCATCGGAAAAGTCTGGATCCGCGTAGAACTTAGCTCGATCCTCGTAGACTAGCTTTTTGGCCTCGATGAACGCGTGCAGATGCTTAGTGGATCCGAATCCGAAATCCCCAAGATCGTGCCCCTCGAGAATATTGAGTATTTGAAGAGCGGCTATTCCTTGGCCATTGGGTGGCAATTCCCAGATATCCCAACCCCTATAATTTGTCGAAACCGGGTCAATCCAAGCCCCCTTGTGACTAGCTAAATCTTCGTAAGTCAGAAACGCCCCGATTTGCTTCATATAAGTGTCGATCGTTTTGGCAATCGGACCTTTGTAGAAAGCGTCACGGCCGTTTTCCGCAATCGCTAATAAAGTCTCGCCTAGAGCAGGATTTCTCCAAACATCTCCCTTTTCCGGACACTTTCCTCCTGGAGCGAATGTATCTAATAAACCCGGGCAATTTTCCAGATCTTTGCTTCGCGATTCTATCTCCCTTTTCCACGATCTCGCGATGATTTCCGGGACAGGGTGGCCGTCAAAGGCGTATCCAATTGCGGGCTTCAGTACCCTCTCTATCGGCAGATTTCCGAATTCACCATGAAGCTGGCACCAGCCATCCACACACCCTGGAATAGATAGCGAGTACTTGCCGAATAACGGAATCTCTCCCGAAATCCCCGCATCCTCGAAAATCTCTTTGGCGAGACCCAATGGCGACCGGCCACTTCCATTATAACCTCGCAATCGTTCCGACTTTGGATCCCAGACAATGGCGAATAGATCACCACCAATACCATTGCTAACGGGCTCCATCAGCCCTAAGGCAGCGTTGGAACCAATAGCTGCATCCATCGCTGTACCGCCATCCTTGAGGATATCCAAGCCGACTTGCGATGCCAAAGGATGGCTTGTCGCCACCATTCCATGACTCGCGAAAATCTCTGATCGAGAAGTTCGATTCCCACTCGCTGAAGAATCTGCTGGAATCAACTCCCTATCCATGCTGAGCAATGGACAAGAGAATCCTCTTCGAAGCTTCGATTCCGCGATTCAGCACGTCGAGATTCATGCTCTCATTGGGAGCATGCAATTTGTCTTCAGGGAGAAAGAGCCCTATCATAACCGAGTCCAATCCCAGAATACTCTTGAAGTCGGCAATAATGGGGATGCTCCCTCCCTCTCGTAAAAAGAGCGGTGGACGTCCAAAAGTTTCACCGATCGCCTTGGTGGTTGTTTCAAATGCGTGGACAAGCCGATCGGGCATGTCCGCTGGAGAATTTGGACGGCCCGGGGGCGTAACTAAATAAGGAGCTCCTTCATGGCCCATCTTGACGCTTATGGAGACTCCAGAAGGCGCTCTATCCAGGATGGCCTGCCTCACACGATCTCCTATCGCTTTCGGATCCTGATTTCCGACGAGACGGCAAGAGATCTTCGTCATCGCCTTTGCGGGAACAATCGTCTTACTCCCCTCTCCTTGATAACCGCCACCTATGCCGTTAAATTCCAGAGTTGGGAGATACCGCGTAGCCTCGAATGGCGTGTATCCTTCCAGTGGATGCAGCTCATCGACTCCAAGCATTTCCTTGTAAGCTTTCTCGTCAGCTTCCAACTTAGCGAGCTCCTCCCGTTCCCAATCTTCGACATCCGTAACGCCTTCGTAGAATCCATCAACAGTTACGCGATTGTTACCATCATGGAGCGACGCGCAGATCTCGCACAAGGCCTGAACGGGATTGTATACCGCCCCACCGTGGAGCCCTGAATGCAAGTCCACATTCGGACCTTTAACCTCGACGTCCAGCACAGCGATACCTCGCAAACCTACCGTTACGACGATTTGCTCTTCGGTCGGACTCAAGGTATCCGAGAGCAACACCAGATCCACGTCTGCGAACGATTCTTTTCGCGATTCCAAGAACGGCTTAAGACTGGGACTTCCAATTTCCTCCTCACCCTCGATGAGAAACGTGATTCTCAATGGCAATTCCGGATTTTCCTCCAACACTTGAGCTACCGCTGCAATATGAGCCATTTGCGGTCCTTTATTGTCCGCAGCTCCTCTGGCAAAAAGCCGGCCATCCTTAACGACAGGATCAAAGGGGTCGCTTTGCCACTCTCCGAGTGGATCGGCGGGCTGCACATCGTAGTGCCCGTAAACAAGAACGTGGGGCCACTCCGAATTACCCTCTCGACGTGCGAGCACTATCGGGTGCATAGGCGTATTCACCACTTCAACACCTAGACCCATATCAGTAAATAGGCCTTCAAGGAAGCGGCGCGACCCATCCATGCCCTCTTTGAATTTCGAGTCCGTGGACACGCTCGGAAAGCGTAGATGCTCCTTCAATTTTTCGACGGGATCGAACATGCCATTCAGCCAAGATCAAGAAGAACGGATTGGCAATTGAAGATTCGCACGAAATAGCGTCTGCTGTGCCTTGACTCTTTCTGATAGCCCAACTTCAGTTCCCAACCATCGGAAATCACAGTCATATGAAAAAACTCCTCGTCGCCAATAGAAGTGAAATCGCCGTCCGCATTTTCAGGAGCGCCACGGAACTCGGTTGTCGCACGGTCGCCCTTTATGCCCACGAAGATCGCTTCGGCGTTCATAGATTCAAAGCTGATGAAGCTTACTTGCTGGCCCAAGGCAAAGGCCCCGTAGCCGCCTATCTCGATATCGACACCATTATCGAGATAGCCAAAGACAGCGACGTCGAACTCATCCATCCCGGCTATGGATTCCTTTCCGAAAACGCGGATTTCGCGCAGGCATGCGAGGACAATGGCATCACTTTCGTCGGCCCCAATCCCAAGCTACTCAAGCGAATGGGCGATAAGATCGAGGCTCGCAAGATCGCTGACAAGGCAGACGTTCCGACACTGCCAGGCACACAGGACCCCGTCTCAGACCCACGCGAGGCCCGCAAAATAGCTAAGAAGATCGGTTTTCCCCTGATTATTAAAGCCGCCTTTGGCGGTGGCGGCAGAGGGATGCGAGTCGTCAGGGACCCCAAAGATCTAGACTCATTCTTGGAAGAGGCCCAAGGAGAAGCGCAGCGGGCATTCGGCAATCCAGCGGTTTTCCTCGAGCGCTACATACAGCGAGCCAAGCATATCGAAGTGCAGATTCTCGGGGACAAGCATGGGAATGTCGTCCACTTGCACGAACGGGATTGCTCAGTTCAACGACGGCACCAAAAGGTCATTGAAATCGCTCCCTCCGTCGGCTTACCCGACGACGTCAGGAAAGAGCTATGCGAAGCCGCCGTCAAAATCGCGAAATCAATTGGCTATTATAACGCCGGCACTGTAGAATTCCTGCTCGATTTGGACAGTCACGATTGGTTCTTCATCGAGATGAATCCCCGTAT
>Ga0310343_10000927_pt1 | contig 14624 bp, 9 predicted proteins | sample HC15DNA2025_MG_FD_203519 | JGI IMG/M metagenome (GOLD analysis project Ga0310343, IMG submission 203519) | Marine microbial communities from station ALOHA, North Pacific Subtropical Gyre - HC15-DNA-20-25_MG | ecosystem: Environmental > Aquatic > Marine > Oceanic | place: Pacific Ocean: North... | reverse complement strand
CGATTTCTATTCCGACCTTAGAAAGCTCTACCCACCCGATCGCTTCTATCAGGATGCCGCTCGAGTAACTCCCTACGTTTCCGATGGATTAACCGTGTTTCGCGAGGAACCCAAGGCAGTGGTCATGCCGATCAGCAATGAGGAAGTGGTGGAGACGCTACGACTCTGTTACGAGTACGAGATTCCGTTCGTCGCTCGCGGGAGTGGCACCAGTCTCTCTGGCGGGTCGCTCCCAATAAAAGACGGCATCGTCATCAGTTTGAATCGCCTCAATAAGATACTCGAGCTTGATCCGGACAATCGAATCGCTCGCGTCCAACCGGGCGTCATCAATTCCGAGATCAGCGCTGCCGCAGTCAGGCACGGGCTTTACTTCGCCCCCGACCCGTCCAGCCAGACCGTATGCACCATCGGAGGCAATCTCGCTTTCAACTCAGGAGGCGCCCACTGTCTGAAGTACGGAATGACTTCCAACCATATTCTTGGTCTTACAGTCGCCCTACCGGACGGTACTATTGCGGAGCTTGGCAACGATAGTTTGGAAAACGCCGGCCCTGATTGCGTCGGTCTGTTCGTCGGTAGTGAAGGCTTGCTAGGAATCGCTCTAGAAATCCAAGTGCGGCTGATGCCCGTACCCGAGTCGTTTCAAACCATACTGGCCAGCTACGATAGCCTAGAAGCCGCGGGTGATGCGGTCGCTGCCGTAGTGGCATCTGGAATACTACCAGGAGCGATGGAGATAATGGACAAGCTGGCTATCGAAGCAGCAGAAGCAGCGGTCAGTGCCGGCTACCCTGAGGATGCCGAAGCCTGCCTCATCGTCGAATTGGACGGAGAAGCCGGAGCAGTCGACGCCGACTTCCAAGCACTTTCGGATACAATGAAGCAAACTGGGGCAAAAGAGGTACGCGTCGCCCAAAATACTGAGGAAAGACTGCTTATTTGGAAAGGGCGCAAAAGCGCCTTCTCGGCGGTCGGTCGACTTTCCCCCGACTATATAGTTCAGGATGGCGTCGTCCCCCGCTCGAAACTGGGTCAGGCCCTCAAGGAGATATCACGATATAGCTCGGAGGCAGGACTACGGGTAGCCAATGTCTTCCACGCTGGAGACGGCAACCTTCATCCTCTTATCCTATTCGACGCGACAGAACCGGATGGGCTAGAAAAAGCAGAAGCTCTAGCCGGGAGAATTCTTCGCCTTTGTCTGGAATTAGGCGGATCGATAACCGGGGAACACGGAGTGGGTGTGGAAAAACTTGAATATATGCCAGACATGTTTTCACCAACGGATCTCGACGCCTTCGACCGCTTGCGGCGAGCGATCGATCCAAAGGAAATATCCAATCGCGGGAAAATGCTTCCCGGCAAGGAAGCCCCCGCCCTTTCCTCTCACGGACCCCACCCGTTGGAAAAAGCCGGTGTCATTTCCCGCATGTAGCAACCATGGCAGAGAAAACACAAGAAATGCTGCAACCAAGTTCGGTGGGTGAACTGCAATCGATCATTCGCGATGCGAACTGCGTGTCCGTCCATGGTAGGGAGAAGCGAGCCGCTTCTCCATTTCACAAGGAGGATCCCAAAACCTGCATCTCGCTTTCTAAATTCAATCGTATTCTTGAGTACCAGCCTAATGAATACACAATCACGGTTGAAGCGGGAACCAAGATATGTGACATCGCCCACGCTCTTTCCGAAAATGGGCAATACCTCCCCTTCGATCCCCCGTTTGCGGATGAGAATCTCACTATTGGATCTGTCATATCTCGAGGATTTTCTGGGCCGGGCGCCTGCCGCTTTGGAGTACTGCGAGACTTTATTCTCGGCGTCACTTTTGTCGATTGTCTCGGCAAAAGCATTCGAACCGGCGGCAAGGTGGTTAAAAACGCGGCTGGATTCGATATACCCAAACTTATATGCGGAACCTGGGGCAGCCTAGGCGCTATAACAGAAGCTACTTTTAAAGTTTTTCCAATCGCTCCCGAATACCGAACGCTCGTATTCAAATTTCCTAGTTTCGATACCGGACACGCAGCATTCGTCCGCATTGGCCGATCTCAATTCACCTTAGACGTTCTCGACCTCAGGGAGGACGGGCACTTGAACGTCAAACTCGGAGGGCAACCGGGATCAATGAAGAACCGAATCGCTGCTTTAGAAGCGGAGCTAGGTAAACCATGCATAATCCCAAACGACGCGTTCTGGGATGCACCCATCGCCCTATCCCGATTTCCGGAAACCAGCGCCCTTGTCAAGGTGGCTACCAACCCTACGAGCATTCCCGCATTGGATACAGCTTTAGGATCACATGAGCCCGCCCGCCGCTACAGCATCGGCGGGTACGTCGCCTGGATCCATTGGAACAAGTTCCTGGACGAACTCCATCACATCCTAAATAAGCTTGGACTGTCCGGGCAAGTGGCGTCAGGCCCCGAAGCCTCTTCAATAATCGGCAACCAGAGCCAGGCCGCTTTCTTCAAGAAAATCAAATCAGCCCTCGATCCAAAAGGCAAATTTCCTGATTTGTATTCATAATTTAATGCTAGATTAGACCAAGCAAAAGCAATCAATTTTAACCATTATCAGTAGGATCGGCTTCACGCCGCGATATTCCTACTCTATCGCGGCGTGAAGCCGATCCTACATTAATGATTAGCCAGATTTCCAAAGACAAGCTAAGCCCTCAATACGCATCGATGAAGGAGCCTATCGAGGCTTGCGTGCATTGCGGGTTTTGCCTGCCTACCTGCCCCACCTATTTAACTATGGGAGACGAAATGAATTCTCCCCGTGGACGCATCTTTCTTATGAAGGAAACGCTTGAGGGTAAAATCGATCCGTCGGAAATCGATCCCTTCATCGACAATTGCCTTGGCTGTTTGGCATGCGTTACTTCCTGCCCCTCCGGCGTCGAATACGGAGAACTCATTTCACCCTATCGTTCCTGGTCTGAGAAGCAACGGGAGCGGGGTGTTCTGGAAAGGCTCCAACGCTTCGCACTCCTTAAAACCATTCCTTATCCAAACCGATTTCGGATAGCATCCAAATTAGCCAGCACGTTCAAACCGCTTGCGCCCTATCTACCGAAAAGCTTAGGAGCTATGATTGAACTGGCCCCATCTCAGTTACCCGAAAAGCAAAGATACGATCGACTCTATCCAGCCACCGGATCCCGACGTGGGCGTGTTGCACTTTTAATTGGCTGTGCTCAACAAGCCCTGTCCCCCAAGATAAATCAGGCGGCAATCAACGTCCTAACCCAAAATGGTATCGAAGTTGTCGTGCCTGAAAGCCAAGGTTGCTGCGGATCGCTAGCCATGCATATCGGGGCTTCCAAGGAGGCCCAAGCCGCCGCCAAAAAGAATTTTGAAGCTTTCTCGGACGACGTAGACGCCATCATCTCCACCGCTGCCGGATGCGGTTCAGGAATGAAGGAATACGAAACGCTCTTCGCCGGAGCCGATAAGGAATTCGCCGATCAAGCGAAAGCTTTTTCCGCCAAAATTCAGGATGTTTGTGCCTATCTAGATTCAGTCGGCTTCGCCCCACCTAAGGATAGAGAAATGCCCCCCATCAAAGTAGCCTATCACGATGCCTGTCACCTAGCCCATGCCCAGAAAATTCGATCAGCTCCTCGCAATCTTCTTCGATCCGTTCCAGGTATTGAGCTCTTGGAGCCAGCGGAATGGGAAATTTGCTGCGGCTCAGCAGGTAGCTACAATATCGAACATCCGGATGCGGCCAAAGAACTGGGCCAACGAAAAGTGAAGAATCTAATGGCCACTAATCCAGATGTCATCGCCACCGGCAACATCGGCTGTCTTACCCAGATCGAGTTCCACTCGCAAGGTACCGATAAGCCGGTTCCTATTGTCCACACAGTGCAACTGCTCGATGGTTGGAGCTCGAGAGGGTAAGATTCTACCCCACCCAAGCTCGGGCGTTGCGAAAGAAACGCATCCAGGGAGAGTCCTCGCCCCAATCTTTGGGAGCCCAACTGAACTGAGCTGTTCGAAATACACGTTCCGGATGAGGCATCAGAATCGTGGAACGGCCGTCCTCGCTGGTCAGGCTGGTTATTCCGAATGGCGACCCGTTAGGGTTCAATGGATACGCTTCGGTCGGACTATGCAAATTGTCTACATAGCGAGCCGCTACCAGGCCTGATTGGTTGCACGCATTAGCAGCCTCATCACTTTCGAACTCTGCTCGGCCTTCTCCGTGAGCGACCACGATGGGTATCACGCTCCCAACCATTCCACTAAAGAGAACGCTGGGCGTATCTTCGATTTTCAAGGAAACGAGACGCCCTTCATAGCGCTCACTGCGATTTTGCACAAACCGCGGCCAATGATCCGTACCAGGTATCAAGCTCTTAAGGTTGCTCAACATCTGGCAGCCATTGCAGACGCCCAGAGAGAAAGTGTCTGAGCGATGGAAGAACTGCTGAAACTCCTCTCGGGCTTTATCATTGAATATGATGCTCTTGGCCCAGCCCTCGCCTGCTCCCAGGACATCTCCATAACTAAAACCGCCGCAGGCTGCAAGGCCTTGGAAATCCTTTAGGGAAACCCGACCACCTAGGATGTCTGTCATGTGAACATCGATACACTTAAATCCGGTCCTATTGAAAGCGCCCGCCATCTCGATTTCTCCGTTTACGCCTTGCTCGCGCAAGATGGCGATCTGCGGCTTAGCGGCTGAGGACGCAGAAATAGCGGAAAAACCTACCGGATTTAAGTCGAAGTCAATTTTTGGGCTGATGCCTGGATTTTCGCGATCTTGGCGGATCGCATGTTCAGAAGCGGCAGACTCAGGATTGTCTCTCAAGCTTTGTATCCTGAAGGTCACATCTGACCAGACTGTTCGCAAAGCATAGAGATCTTCTTCGAATATAATCTGACCTGCCTCAGAGATCTGCACAGTGCCTCGAGAGTTCAATCTGCCGACAATGTTTGAGCAATCGCCCAAGTTGTGAGATTTCAATATTTCAAATACGGAAGAGAGATCGTCTCCTTTTACTTGGATGACCGCGCCCAATTCTTCGGCAAACAAAGGCCCATAAGGATCGCCCTCGCTCAATACCTCGAGGTGAATGCCAACATTTCCTGCGAACGCCATTTCCACTACGGCTGCGAAAAGACCTCCGTCAGACCGGTCGTGATAAGCAAGAATCTTTCCTTCTTTCCCTAGTTGCTGGATAGCGTTCCAGAAATTCGTGAGATCCTCAGGACTATCGACATCGGGCGTTTCCATACCCATTTGTCCATAAACCTGTCCCAATATGGAGCTGCCCAAACGATTCTTTCCTCGGCCAAGATCAATCAGAATTAGACTCGAATCTCGGTCCTGAATAAGTTGCGGTGTAAGGGAAAGCTGTATATCCGTACAGCGAGCGAATGCTGAGATAATCAGTGATACTGGAGCCGTGACTCGCTTCTCCTCTACCTCATCCTGCCAAACCGTGCTCATACTCATCGAGTCCTTGCCGACAGGAATAGTCACTCTCAGTGCAGGGCAAAGCTCCATACCTACCGCCTGCACTGCCTCGAAAAGGTCTGCTCCATCGCCCGCAATAGAAGGGGCCGCCATCCAGTTTGCTGAGAGATTTACGCCGTTTAAGGGACCAACCTGAGCAGCTGCGAGATTCGTCAAGGCCTCACCAACCGCTAATCGGGCTGAGGCAGCAGCACTATTCACAGCGGTCGGTGTTCGTTCGCCAACCGACATCGCTTCACCTGTGTATCCGTCGAACGAAGACGCAGTTACCGCACAATCGGCGACGGGAACCTGCCAGGGCCCCACCATTTGATCGCGATGAATCAATCCCGTTACTGTCCGATCGCCAATGGTTATCAAAAAGGTCTTGTCCGCCACGGTGGGATGAGAAAGCACGCGCCGAGCTGCTTCGTCGAATGAAGCCCCAATTAAACTCAGAGGAATAAGATTTCTCGATAGGGCCTTTTCTTTACGATGCATGCGTGGTGGTTTCCCCAGAAGTACCTCCAAAGGCATATCTATGGGTTGGTTACCGAAATGCGGATCATCCAACACAAGTCGTCGTTCATTGGTTGCTTCCCCAATGATGGCGAACGGGCAACGTTCGCGTTCACAAATCTCCGAGAAAACATTTATCCGTTCAGATGGAATCGCCATCACGTAGCGCTCCTGAGACTCGTTACACCAAATTTCCAGAGGGCTCATACCCGGTTCGTCATTAGGAATTTGGCGTAAGTCAAAACGCCCGCCCTTACCGGCATCGTTGACCAATTCCGGCATAGCATTGCTCAAGCCACCTGCCCCCACATCGTGGATAAATGCGATAGGATTTTCATCCCCTAGAGCCCAACAGCGATCGATCACTTCCTGGCATCGGCGCTCCATTTCCGGATTGTCCCTCTGCACGCTGGCGAAATCCAAGTCCTCTTCGCCAGATCCGCTGTCCATAGAGCTAGCCGCCCCACCACCCAAACCGATCAACATAGCAGGACCCCCAAGAACAACCAGTTTGTCTCCCGCATTGACAACACCTTTTTCTATGTGCTCATGACGGATGTTACCCAATCCACCTGCCAGCATGATAGGCTTATGGTAACCTCTCAATTCGCTGCCATCGTCTCCTTCATGATCTTTCTTTGCTGGAACTGCCTGCTCGAAAGTTCGAAAGTAGCCGAGGATGTTGGGGCGACCGAACTCGTTATTGAATGCCGCTCCTCCCAACGGACCTTCGATCATGATTTCCAGCGGAGAAACAATTCGGGTGGGCTTTCCAAAATCCTGCTCCCATTCCCTAGTTGCACCTGGTATCTTCAAATTGGATACAGTAAATCCAGTTAGACCCGCTTTGGGCTTCGATCCGATACCGGTTGCTCCCTCGTCCCGAATCTCGCCTCCCGAACCAGTCGAAGCTCCCTGAAATGGCGAAATAGCGGTCGGATGATTATGGGTCTCCACTTTGCAGAGGATACCGACGTCCTCCTCGGTCGCCCCGTACTCGTTCGATTCTGGATCCGCGAAAAATCGCTTAGCCCGACTCCCTTCGAATACCGCCGCATTGTCCTTGTAAGCCGACAAGATGCCTTCGCTGCGCATTTCAAAAGTGTTCTTGATCATTCTGAAGAGGGATCTGTCCTTCGCTTCCCCATCGATCTCCCAACTGGCATTGAATATCTTGTGCCGACAGTGTTCAGAATTCGCCTGAGCGAACATCATCAGCTCGATATCGTTGGGATCGCGCCCCAGCTTCTGGAAATTTTCGACCAGGTAATCTATTTCATCTTCTGCGAGGGCGAGCCCTAAACTTCGATTGGCCTCAACCAAGGCCTCGCGTCCCCCAGAGATAACAGGAACGCTAGAGAATGGCCTAGGTTCTTCATGACGGAATAGGACGGATAGTTCTTCGTTAGATCCAAAGACAGATTGTGTCATTCGATCGTGCAGCTTCGAATCGAGCGACCTCAATTGCGATGCATCCAACTCGACTTCAGCCAAATCAATCCAGAAGGCAACGGCCCGCTCGATCCGATTCAATTTCGACAGCCCACAGATGTGGGCTATATCAGTCGCTTTCGATGACCATGGGGAAAGCGTTCCCGGGCGTGGGACCACCACTCGCAACATTCCTTCCAAATCGTGGCCTCTAAGCTTGGGCCCATAGGTCAGCAGTTTCTCCAGGACGGATTGCTCTTCCCTGGTCAATGCCTCCGAAGTCTCAGCAACATGCAGATACTCTGCATATACGTTTTTAACCGGCAGTTCAGCAGAGCTCAGATCGTCAACGAGCTTTTTTAGACGGAATTCGGAATGGGACGGTGCGCCGCGAAGGATGATCATCTCCGTAAACGTTGAAAACTTCATCCGCAACCGGCAAGCGCGGAATGGAAGTTAGATGGCCGTAAAATTTTGTATTTAATAGTGGCCTGCGGCCAAATCCCGCAATTGCGGGGAGAGGATGATCCTTCAGACCAGCAGAATTAAGTAAGAACTTGCTCCCGCTTAGCGGGGGTCCTAGTGCCGCATTAGCTACATTTCGCGAAGGAACTATTAATCCCATTCTCAGCCTGCAAAAGGCAGCTTGATCTGCTCAGCTAACTTGGCGGAACGGATCCCGGCTTCAAGAATCTCTTGGGCATCGCGGCTGTAATCATCGCGGGAAAGTATGAAAGGGTCCCTTTGACCAGTGACGACCTCGACAAAATTATGGGCGGAATCCCGCATGCCTAGCTCCGGCTTAGGAATGGATACTTCTGAGCCATTCGGATCGTCATTAGTTGCCAAATACAGTTTTCCGCTGTCTCCCGGCTCGGCGAATAAGGTTCCTTCGGACCCATAGATCGCGGTATCATAGCTGGTAAGGTTTCCGATTTGCGTCCAGGAGGCAGTAGCTGTAGCCAGTCCTTGAGGATATTTCATAGCAATGATTCCACTATCCTCCACAGAAAGAAAGTCTTTGGCTTTTCCACCCGCCATTCCCACGACTGATTCCGGCATACCCATGAGGGCCACGGCCAACACAGCTCCGTAACAGCAATAATCCATCATCGCTCCGGCCCCATTCCTTCGCTCATCGAACAGCCAATCGCAAAAATATTCGGAGCAACCTAGGGCTTCCGGACCGCAATGGGCAGCCCGATAAGTGACGCTGTGCAAATTTCCAATCTTGCCATCCTCAACCAGCTTAACTGCATGCTGAAGCTGCGGCCACCAGGTAAAAGGCCAGTTAACAACTAGCTGGACATTGTTTGTTCGAGCCGCGACTAACATCTGGTTGGCGTCATCCAAATTGGCCGCCAGCGGCTTTTCGATCAGGATGTGCAGGCCATGTTCCATGGCCTCAATCGCCATTTGCGAACCTTCCAGATTACTTCCAAAAACGTAGGCCGCGTCTAGTTTCTCATTTTCAAGCAGAGAAGTGGCGTCTTCGTAAACTCGGCAGCCGTACGTCTCCGTAAATCGCTCCGTCAAAGGCTCGTTCGGGTCCGCCGCCGCTACCAACTCCGCACTTTGACACTCAGACGCCGCTGCCACTTCGGCCCAAACATGGTCATGGGTCAATCCCAACACACCGATTCTCAGTTTTTCACTCATAGCTACACTTTCACCGACAATGATAGTCCTAGCCCTACACCACAACCACAACCTAAGGAAAAACTGCCCTTGGAACTATCAAATGTAGTTCGGAGCTTCAGCCCGAGCAATAGAATGGAGAGCGAATCGATATAACCAAAATCTTGAGGGGCGTCGCTTGCGGCGACCGCGTTGCAAGAAGAGCCCTAACGCTACAGGCGGTGGCCGCAAGCGACGCCATGGCTAGGACGCTGATCCGCGGTTACTACGCCTGCGTATCCTATACCGATACTCAAATTGGTAAAGTGCTCGACGCTCTGGAATCCGAAGGACTCTCTAACAAAACAATCATTATTCTCTGGGGAGACCAAGGCTGGAATTTGGGAGAACACACACCTTGGTGTAAGCATTGCACCTTTGAGAACGCCATGCACGCGTCTCTCATCATTCGCTCGCCAAATCATCTTTCTAGCAACAACGGAGTCGCCACCCGAACGCTCGCTGAATTCATCGATATTTATCCTACGCTCTGCGAACTAGCCGGAGTCGCTCCGCCTCAAGAACTGGATGGCCGTAGTTTAGTCCCAGTTCTGGAAAATCCCAAGGATCCCGGCAAAGGATTTGCGATCGGGCGCTTTCGCAACGGCGATACTATTCGCACGAATAAATGGCGCTACACTTAATACGCCTCCACAGACAGCGCCGGCAACTTGAAGATCGTCGCTCGCATGCTCTACGACCATGATCGAGACCCTGAGGAAAATCGGAACCTCGTCGAACTCTTCTAATACAGAGGGATCGTCGCCGAACTCTCGAATCGGCTCAACGCCCACAAGGGTCGATAATCGATTTCGCTCAGCCTATTCAAAAATCAGGATCAATAGGGTTTTCGCCTCGCTGGCCAAGTTGATGATGGGCAAAGCATTATTCGCCACGGGGACTACCCGTTTTTATCTCGACGGGAAAAATCCGCGGTCGAAGAAATCCTGATGGAAACGCATCCAATAGCCGTCAGGTACTGGAAAACTAGGATGACGAAAGAGGATACCCGTCTTTTTTTTACGAGACCGAGCGCCTGAATCATACAATTCTTTGCGAAAAGGGTACAATATGAGTTGCCCCTTTTGTGATATTATCACTCAATACTAAACACCCATTTATGAACTATCCCAAACTCCATAACGCAATGTGGCCCGGACTCGTAGGCAAAGGCGGAGACGAGCCAGACGCCGAACCGCCAATCAGCCTCGACAGAATGCTCGAACTCACCGCCGGGGCGGAAGTCGATGGCCAGAAATTCGACGGAATAGACTACTTCCTGTTTCATCCGCACACGGATCCGGACGCCAGCGACGGCGAACTGAAAACCATCGCCGACAAAATCGCCAGCTATGGTTTCTCAGTCGGCTCACTAGTGGCGCCGGTTTGGCCCGGCACAGTTGGCGACTCGGCCATGGGCGACGACGAACAACAGCAGAAATTCCTGACGGCCGTCGAAAAAGCGTGCCATATCGCTAAGGTCTTCAATGACCATGGCGTTCGCAAATATGGTGTCATCCGCATCGATTCCGCCACCGGTCCCGAGACATGGGCTGAGGAGCCCAAGGCAGGTACAGCTCGGATCGCCGAGACCTTTCGTAAGGCCGCCCAAATCGCTGCCGATCACGGCGAGCGCCTTGCCGCAGAAGGCGAAATCTGCTGGGCAGGCATGCATTCCTGGAAAGACATGCTCGACCTCCTCGAAGCGGTGGGCATGCCCGAATCGCTCGGCTTCCAGTGCGACCTCGCTCACACCTATCTTTACCTTATGGGCTACAACGCTCCCGAGCACGCTCTACTTCAAGATGGCTACAGCGAAGAGGAGTTTTTCGCGGGTTATAAAACTATGACCGATGCCCTCCGTCCATGGACGATTGACTTCCACGTGGCCCAGAACGATGGCACAGTTCACGGCACCGGGTCCCATGACAAGACCGGCAAGCACTGCCCGGCTGATGATCCTAATGGCAAGGTCGATATCGTAAAATGTTCTGGATACTGGCTCGAAGGAGCCAAAGACCGAGGCATTGAGCATATTTGCTGGGACGGATGCATGTTCCCGAATGCCATGCTGGAAACCCCGGAAACCTGGAATACGATCCTCAAATCGATGATCGACGTACGCGATACCCACGGCTGGGATTCATAGGTAGTCGTATTCAATTAAACAAGACTATATCCTCAACCCTAATACAAGAAAACCAATGGCAAACATCTCTCTCGGCGCAGAAGTCTACACCTGGTTTATGCGGGAAACCGGCAAAGCCTACGACAACAAGCTCGGCCACATGATCGAAATGGTCGAAAAAGCCGGCTTCGAAGGCATTGAACCCATGCACTTTTGGATGGGCGATTTGACCGACCCAGGAAAGCTGGCCGACAAACTGAACCAGCACAACGTAAAGCTCGCGGGTATCGCTCTGGTACTCGACTGGAACAATCCTGAGGAAACTGACGAAGAACGCCAACAGGCCGATTCCGTCATCGAAAACCTCAAGCAATTCCCGGGAGCGCCGCTCTGCACCGTGCAAATGCCTAATGGACGACACGATCTCGAGCAACGCCGCCTGAATCTAGTATCTTGCGTCAACGCCGTCTCCAAACGTGCTCACGATGCGGGATTGCGATGCTCCTTCCACCCTAACTCGCCGGAAACTTCCATCAATCGTACGGAAGAAGACTACAATGTCATCCTCAATGGACTCGACAGTAGCGTCACCGGCTGGACTCCCGATGTCGGGCACATCGCCAATGGCGGCATGGACCCGCTCACCAAGATGAAGGAGTTCAGTTCCCTCATCAACCACGTGCACTACAAGGACTGGGACGGCGATCCTGAGTGGACGCTTATGGGCGAAGGCAAAGTCGACTTTGTCGGCATTACCCAATGGCTCGTCGACCAAGATCTAGACGGTTGGATTATTTGCGAAGACGAAGCTGACGAGGCTATCGAAGATCCTGATAGCGTTACCCTGCACGACGGGGAATATTGCAAGGAGAAGCTACTCCCGATCATCAACAGCTAAACAGCTAGATATTCGTTCAATTTCAAAAGCCCGCGGTAATGCACTCGTGGGCTTTTTATGTTATCTCCCATATTAGAAGTTTTCTGTTGCCCGGCCATGCCCATAAACTTACGATCCCTCCCTTTTTGACTTGGATTCAGATGTGGAACCTGAGCTTGGTTCGTCCTAGCTCACCACCTTGAGTTTGTCGAAGAGCCGAGCCATTTTTCAAATTCCAAGATTGATCAAATTGGAGCCAACGGGCAATCGCTGGTGACACCCACCTGTTTTAACAAATCCCTTGCCGCCATTCGCCTTCCTAGATCTTCTCGACTCCTTGCTTACCTAATCGATGTCAATATCGCCCAAACCCGACTCACTTTCTCAGTTTATCCAAGAGAATGGGATAGTGAATACAGGCCAGTTACTTTTCGACTGCATTCCCGGGTTGCTCTTCTTCGTAAAAGACGCCAACCGCCATTTCATATACATCAATCAAGAACTGGCCGATTTCATGGGCCTCGAGAGCAAGGAATCAATAGTCGGTCGTCCCGACTCCGAATTTTTCCCGGAAGACATTGAGAAAAGCTACGCAGCCGATGACAAACGGGTCATCGAAGAAGGCGTTTACATTAGCAACAAGGTCGAATTAATTACCACCTCGCAACGCCTAATTCAATGGCACATCACTAACAAGATCCCTCTCTTCAATAGTGAAAGCAAAATTTGCGGCCTCGCAGGTGTCACCCGTAAGTTTGAAGGGAATACAAATGCCCTTCATCGATCCGCTTTGGATCTAGCGATCGACTATATCAACAAAAACTATTCTCAAGAGATAAAACTGAAGGACCTGGCGAAGGTCTGCAGCCTTTCTCTCAGTGCCTTCGAACGGCATTTCAAAAAAAGCTTTCACCTCACTCCTATACAATACGTCAACCGCTACCGAATACAGCAATCTTGCGCGGCTCTAAGCCAGACCGACGTTCCCATTTCCTCGATCGCCGTGGACTGCGGATTCTATGATCAAAGCCATTTCACCCGGTCGTTCCTAAAAGTCCTGCACACTACTCCAGCTGCCTATCGGAAACGATACACCTAGCTAATCTATAATTCTTCTATTCGCCAATTCGATATTCGACCCGATTCAGCTCGACCTAATCATCGCTGCTTGCGGAAGGTGGAGTTGACTATGGGTAGTTAGCAACATCTCAAACACGGATGTCGGCTTACAAGATGTGCTCTTCGAGCGATCTAGTGCGGTTTTTGTACATATCATTGCGAAAATAGTCCTAGCTCAATTAGGCGGTATCCCTGATAATTATGCCAACTTCCAACTTAAGGATGGCCCCTTCGACGAAATCCGTAAACGTTTAAATTATGCAAAACGAGTGGAATGATGAAGTAGCCCAAGATCTAGGCGATGATCCGATTGCGCTTCGCGAATACTCCACAAAGCTGCTTTCCCAAAAAGGTGCCTCGTTTCGTCTTCTTCCATCGGTCAAATTCGATTCTACAAACGTTTTCGGCGAGAAGGAGTCAATTATTAGGGTCGGCGAGAGATCAGAATCATTATGCCTTCACTTGGATCGTATTTCCCGACTGGCGAACCTGCCCAATCTAGAAGCCAAGCAACTACAACTGGAATTGCAGCGAAGTGTCCGTTCCCATGATGCGATCGACGTGCCAGTGGATGCCTTACTACATGGTTGTATTTCCTCGACATTCGTCAACCAATGCCAAAGCCCTGCCAGCCTAGCTATTGCAAACCACAAAAAGGCCCCATCTTTGGCGGCGGAGGTGTTTGGCGAACGTGTAAAAGCCCTTCCACCAGCGACCACGCTCCTTGAGAAAGCAAAGTCGATTGTCGATCTGCTGAAAGACTCGGACACCAAGCAGATAAATGGCATTCTCGTCCCCGGAATGGGCCTTCTTTCCTTCGCAACCACGGCCAAGGAATGCTATCAACAAACGGTCGAACTCAACGATTTAGCGACTAACTATTTCGAATCTCTAGGTTCCTTGTCGAGCGAAGCAAACCCTTCGCATACATTATATCTGCATGAGATCGCCGAATTGAGGGCTAATATATCCAAAATTTACGGACATGCTATGATTGCTGTTCATGATTCCTCAAGCCACGCAATTTCATTCGCGGTTAGCGAATTCGCTTCCGAATTTTCACCCATAGCGGAAAAAGCGGATGATTCCCGACTGGCTGAAGAATCCGAAATTCAGCATATACGTTGGCCCAATCGCGGAGTCTTTTCATTCGCTTCCGATAAAGCCGCCGTCTTTGACCTTGCCGCAATCGCCACCAATTTTGCTAAAGCAATTCCGCTGGCCCAAGCAAGCGGTGGCTGGGAAGGCAATGTCCCAAAACCCAATTCCAAGCCAATAAAGAACGGCGTTTTACAAGGCCAAATTGCATTGGTTTCAGGATCGGCAGCCGGAATTGGACTGGCAACAGCCACCACTCTAATGGAAGCGGGAGCCTGTGTCGTCGGAGCGGATATCAAT
>Ga0310343_10000926_pt1 | contig 14635 bp, 9 predicted proteins | sample HC15DNA2025_MG_FD_203519 | JGI IMG/M metagenome (GOLD analysis project Ga0310343, IMG submission 203519) | Marine microbial communities from station ALOHA, North Pacific Subtropical Gyre - HC15-DNA-20-25_MG | ecosystem: Environmental > Aquatic > Marine > Oceanic | place: Pacific Ocean: North... | reverse complement strand
AGTCAAGGTTCCAGAGCTGTTTGCTACAGCGTTTGTAGCCTGCTTCTTAGGGTTCATTTTTGTTGGCTGCGTCAATTGGCTCCATTGGATGCTCCTGAAGAATTGGCATGAATCAGTTAGAGCGACAGACATCGAATAAAGATTTCAACAATCCAAATTTAGAGATTAATTCTGTATGAGAAAGAACGCTGTATTCACTAATCTGCTCCTAATCGGAACTTTTATATTTGCTGGTTGCGCTCCGACTGAACAAGTCTCTTCGACAAATGGGCTTGTTAAAGTTACCTTGCAAACCGATTGGTATGCCCAAGCTGAGCATGGTGGATTCTATCAAGCTTTTGCGGAGGGCTACTACGAAGATTTCGGGCTCGATGTAACTATTTTGCCTGGTGGACCCAACGCTATGGCTGCTCAAAAGACAGCTACAGGGAAAGTCGAATTCGCGATTGGAAGAGCGGATGACGTGGTGCTCCAAGCATCTAACGGCGTTCCAATTCTAATCGTGGGCGCGTTTATGCAACACGATCCGCAGGCGATTCTCGTGCACGAAGAAAGTGGTGTGAACAATTTCGAGGACTTGGACGGTCGCTCTGTCATGACAACGCCTGGAGCGGCAATGATTAAGTATTTGGAAAAACGTTTCGATATCACAATCGAAACAATGCCTGTTGACTATGGAATGAGCCGTTTTCTTGCTGATAAGGAGTTCATTCAGCAGTGCTTTATTACCAGTGAACCATACTATATCAGAAAAGAGGGAGCAAATCCCAAGACATTGCTAATCGCGGATAGTGGATATGATCCCTACCGAGTCATGTATACTAGCAAAACCTTTGCCCAGAAGAACGCTCACGTAGTCAAAGCTTTCGTAGAGGCCTCGGTAAAAGGCTGGAAAAGCTATATCTCTGGCCCAAGAGATAAAGCAAATGAAGTGATAGCAAGAGGAAATCCCAAAATGACAGAGGAATTTTTGAGCTATTCGCTCAACGCCATGATTGAAAACCAGCTTATATCAGGATATCAGGATGAGGATCAAACAGGATTAATTGATCCCGACCGTATGCAGAAACTAATAGATGACCTTTTTAATTTGGGTATCATCGAAAAAAAAATTGTTTCGAGAGATTTAGCACCAATTTCTTTCCTACCTGAATATTTGCGAGAGATGAGCGGAAAGAAATGATGTACCAGTTCGATTGAAGCCTCAGTTGTAACCGACCACTCGTGCCTCTCTGACGCTATTTTAACGATCGGGGAAAAGTTTACCTTCGGCATAAGTTGGTCAAAATGATTCGGCCGGTGCTTAAAATTGAGCCAGCAGTTGAGGGGCGGGGCAAAACTGGATGTGGCATGGCTGATGCTGTTAGATGTGTGATTCTTACATACAACAACTAATAACATTACAACCACACCACAATGGAAAGATCATTAAACAGTATCAGTTTGTCAACACTCCTCGCTTTGACGGTTAGCCTTACGAATCTTCAGGGACAAGATTCGGGGATACCAGAGCTCGAAAGTTTTATAGCCGATGAAAGTGCATCCGCACTTTTGAACACTGTAATGCCAACTGAGCGCGAAATCTCAGGCCTTTTCTCTGACGCAAAGAGTATATTGGAAATACCTAGATCCGTTACCCTCCTGTCGCCAGAAATACTGGACCAACTAAACATCAAAGGTCTGCGTGACCTGGAAAAGGTTGGTGCGGGTACCCAAGCCTTCAACTATTATGGGGTACCTGGATCTCCAACTATAAGAGGTGCTAGAGGCGGAACTTACTTGAATGGAATGCTCAGAGCGTATAACCGCAACGAGATGCCTCTGTCTTTCGGCTCTCTAGAAGCAATCGAGATCGTTAAGGGTCCTGCCCCTGCGGACTTCTCGCCGACTTTGATAGGAGGATTTGTCAATCTGATCCCGAAGACTCCATTTTTTGATGAGGAGAAAGGTTCAATAGAGCTCCAATTCGATAATTGGGGTAGAAAGACTTCAACTGCTGACTTGGGAGCACCATTTTTAATATCGGGAGAGATTCCAGCCGCCTACCGATTATCGATAACTTCACAGGACGGAGAAAGCTACTATGACGATCTGAGCAATGATTATACGTCTGTTTACGGATCAATAAAATTTCGTCCGAAAAAAGGTGTATCCGTTTTTATGGGAGGTGAATACTTTGACTATAAGTCAAATGAAAATCCTGGGTGGAATCGGCCCACGCAGCAACTAGTTGACACGGGTGCGTATGTTATTGGTGAACCTCAAGATATCACGAGCGGTATATGGAGAGGAACGGCTGCAAGACGCGAGATCTCCGCTGATCCTAGGCTCGCGATCGAACGCTCGGTAGCTGAAGAACTCGTTCCAAAATTCGGAAACTTGGAGGACATGGAGTTTATCACGGATTCAGATGGCGTTGAGAAATACGTCTATACATCCGACTATTTTGCTAACGGAGGCAGTGCGGTAACAAGGCAGCTAGAGGGTAATGTGGTACTTACAGATCCAAGCGACTTTGCCGACTCAACGGACACGGTCTTGTTTGCTGACATTGTACTGGACTCTAATCCAGAAAGAACAGTTACGATAAAAGGGATCGCTGAATTTCTTGAAACTGAGAAAAACTCATCTTACGGATACGCATTCGCTTCCGAGCAAACGCTGTTCGGTGCTAAAATGTATGTTACAGAGCGTGGCTTGATCCCCAATACTTCCTTTAGTTACGGAATCGGGACGCGTTTTCATGACGCAACGCAGCTGCAGGACTATTGGGATGAGCCGTTTAGTCGCCGAGATATAACTGAGGATGAGATAAGTGCTAATACAATTCTTCTTTCAGGAGCCCAGTTCCCAATAGGGGGCAACAACCAGTGGGGTCTTTTCGGTGTTGGCGGAAATTCGGAATCGGAATTGATGCAATTGTCCACGTTCATCAATGGTCAATCTAAGCTCATGGATGACAAATTAAGCTTACTTGGGTCAGTTCGGTTCGAATACGCAGACTTTGATATCAAAGTTCCCAGCGAAGTTGACGGTTTGAGTGCAGAAACGAGGGCGAATTACGCCAGCAACGGCTCTGATAGCACGGACTACCTTAATTGGAACTTAGGGTTCAATTACGAAGTGGCCGAAGGGATCTATCTTTATGGAAATTATCAAGAGGGAACTTCTATGGATCCAAGTCAGGGTGGTGCACTCGTGGGCGAGGCTAATTTTGCCGAGAATGAGATGTCTGAGGCAGGGATCAAATCGAGTTTTATCGATGGGAGCCTTTTTACTTCGGTAGCTTTTTATAATTGGGAGCAGAGCGCTTTTAACGGAAGGGCTGGGTCCAGTGAGCCACTAGAGGGAGAAGGATTTGAGTTTGAGGCGACTTGGATCGTTTCGGATTCTCTTAAGTTCATAGGTTCGTTTACATCGCAAGAGGTAAAGAGAAAAACGCCTTTAGGTTTTCGCACAATTCCCTTTTCTGAACAAGATTGGGCTATGTACGGGGGCGAACTGAACGACCCTTTTGGTAATGCGGGATTTGACGGTCGTGACCGCTACGACAGAAACTTTGGGACCCCTCCAGCCAATCCCAACCTCGTTTTCCCTGGCCCTCCGGAAGAGATAATAAAGCTGTTTGGAATATATGATTTCCAGAACGGTTTCGAAATGTCAGGGGGCGTCAGATCTCAAGAAGAATTCTTTTTGGATTTCGATCGACAAATCGTACTGCCAGACGCCCTTATTTGGAGCTTGGGTGGTAAGTATTCAACCGAGACTTGGGATGTTGGGCTAATGGTTGAAAATCTTACAGACGAAGAATATTTCATAGGAGCCGCTCCAATTTTCGCAGCAAATACGCTTGTAACGAAAGCGCCTGAACAGACATTTGTTTTCACGTTTAGGTATAAGTTCTAAACTTCCAAAAGGTTTGTTCCTTTAGAGGATAACAAGAAAGCACTTCGATTTACAGAAGTGCTTTTTTGCTTTTAATTAAGAGTCACTCCATGTTCACGTCAAAGTATTTGGGGATGAGATGGTCTAGCTCATTCTCAAAAATGCTGACTAAGTGAGGTCCGCCGCCCCGACCCCGGCCCCCTAGTCGGTTGTGGGACTTCCGACGGTTCAGAGTAGCTGGACACCTTGGCCTTGGGTAAAACGTTCTCGGAAGAGTTTTAGTGGAGTACTAGTGGAACATTTGTTTATAGATGACGGGTAATAAATGTCATAAAGTTCTGTAGAAAATACATAAACTTCTAACAAACAATTAGTTATATAGACATTAGCTGACGCGTAGACTGTTGTTTATTGCTGAGGTATAGTCAGCGTTTGGCGTGGCCTCGGTGACCGCCGAGGAACTTATCTTTTGTTCCGGTACTCACGACCAAAAAATAAGGGTATTCGATGTGGATGACGGGCAACAACGCTGGGAATACAAACTGCCTTTTGTTGGTTCAGCACCTCCAAGCATTTATGGAGCAAATGGTAAACAATACATCATGCTCCCGGATACCGATGGTTTCCCCTTATGGACGGCGAGCAGTTGTGAGACCGTGCAGACCGCTGAGGTTGCAAATTCTCTGCGATTCATCATGATCTCGTTCTAGTGTGTGGAAATTCCTTCTCTTTGATTGGCCGGTATATTCGCTGTGGCATTTTGCCCGTGGGCGTTGCCGTGTGGATTTGTTGTCTTGATCTCGGATTGGGGCAGGAGCCTCAAGTCGATGCTTCGCAGATGCCGCGCATCGCTGCGACTGAACCCGAAGAGGTCCTGAGCACATTCGAGATACGAAAGGGTTTTAGTCTGAAGTTAGCTGCTCATGAGCCTGACGTCGTGGATCCCATAGCCATGGTATTCGACGCGGACGGGGGTATGTATGTGATAGAGATGAGGGGCTATTCCGAGCGTCGCGAAGATCGGCTTGGGCGAATCCGCTACCTTGAAGACAGGGATAACGATGGGATCTTCGAGTCGTCTACGATTTTCAAAGATGGTCTCAAGTGGCCGACGGGCATCGTGTGCTACAAAGGGGGTGTATTCTTAGGGGTGACGCCAGACCTTATTTACTTGAAGGACGAGGATGGCGATCGGATTGCGGATACAGAGCGAGTTGTGTTCACGGGATTCGGGCCTGAGAATTCAAGGCTCAATATCCAGGCTCTATTCAATAGCTTCCATTGGGGGCCGGACAATCGGATATGGGGAGCGGCGGCCGCTAGCGGTGGTCGTGTCACGAAGCCCGGATCATCACAGTCGCCTACTGTACTCCGAGGGGCGGACTTTTCCTTCAATCCTGAGAAACTGGATTTCCGTTTGGAGAATGGAACAGCCCAATACGGAATGAGTTTCGATTCGCAAGGCCGCCGATTTGTATGCAGCAATTCGAGGCACGTTGTATGGGTAGCCTACGAACGCTCCGATCTGATTCCAAATCCCTTTTTCGACCCGCCATCAGCTCTGACTGATATTGCGGACGACGGAGCTGCGGCTCCAGTCTATCGCATTAGTCCCGATGAGCCTTGGCGCGTCGTTCGCACGCGTTGGCGAGTTTCGGGGGTTGTTCCGGGAATGATTGAGGGAGGAGGCCGTGTGTCTGGCTATTTTACGTCGGCAACGGGTATCCATATGTATTGGGGTAACGCTTACGGAGAGGGCTTTCGCGACAATATATTTGTCGGAGACATAGGAAGTAATCTTGTCCATAGAAAGATTTTGGTTTCGAAACCAGACAGTATTCAACCTGTGGCGACACGTCCCGATAATGAACAAACTATTGAATTTTTGCGGAGCCGAGATAATTGGTTTAGGCCTGCCAGCTTTACAACGGGGCCAGATGGCTGCCTTTACATATGCGACATGTATAGGGAGACGATCGAGCACCCTTGGTCCTTGCCTCAAGGCATTAAAAAGCACCTCGATTTGAACAGCGGCAATGATCGGGGGCGGATTTACAGGGTCGAGCCTGATGATTTTAAGCGTTCATCCATTCCCCGACTATCGGAAGCCAGCGACGATGAACTTCTATCGTATGCTCGTAGATCGACCAATGATTGGACGCAGACAACGGCGAGGCGTTTGCTTTATGAGCGAGGTTTGCCTCTTGAAAATAAGTTACGCCCGAATCCGTTTCCATCGCTTTTAGCAAGCGCAGAGCCGCTGACCGATAGAATCTCCGATTGGGATGGCGACCGTTGGGGAGAAGCGACTATTTTGAATTCATTGCGCGACGAAGAGGATATTGGGAAAGCTTGGGTATTGTCTAGCTCAGCCGCTTCACCAGATTTCGAATTCAAACTCGCTGAAATGATGGGGCGAACGGGTTCAGAGGTATTCATCGATGCTGTGGCGATGCGCTACCAGGAGATCTCTTTAAACGATCGCGTGGCGGAATCATTGGAAGCGCTGCAGAGGGGAGTGGAAAACTCGAGCGCGGATTGGCTAGTTCACTCCCGCCGCTCGCCACTAAGGAATCTATTTGCTAAGGCACGAGCAACTTTAAAGAAGCGTAGTGAAAAACCGGAAATGCGATTGGCGAGTTTACGCTTGCTTGATTTGCAGTCGGATGGCGGCAACGAAGATCTGTTCAAGAGCATCGTCTTAGCGGCAGATGCTCCCCAGGAATTGTTGGAAGAGGCTCTTAAACGGGTGTCCGACCCCGCGTTTCTTATTGGCCGATTGTATAGCTTAACAGAGAAGCAGGCTCGAAGCGTGATCGAGCGACTTGCGAGAACGAATGAAGGAGCTGATCTTCTGGTGGGGGCCTTAGATAGCGACAATGAATTGCTCAATCTGATCTCTCCCTCGGCAAGACAGCAACTGAGAGGGGTAGAGGATATCAATTTGGCTAGGCGAATTGATGATCTGCTACCCGCGATCGAATCGCGGGCTGACGCCCTAAACCGATTTAAAGCATCTTTGCAGCTCGAGGGAGATGTTGATAATGGATCAGAGGTATTCGATCGTTTATGTATCAGCTGTCATAAGACAGCCGATGGGCGCGGAGTGTCGTTCGGCCCGCCCGCGACTTCTTTCGCTTCGTCCGGAAAAGAGTTTATACTAAGCAATCTAATTGATCCCAATCGGGAAGTCGCCCCACAATACCAAGCCTTCCAGTTTGAATTTGTGGAGGGAGAAGCTCGAGTTGGCATGATCGCTTCTGAAGATATACGCAATGTGATATTGTCTCTGCCTAATGGTGAAACAATGGCATTCCCTCGAAACAAAGTGAAAGGCATGACGGGCCTAAAACGTTCGCTGATGCCAGAAGGACTCGAACAGGCTATTAGCGTAGATGAGATGGCGGATTTGCTATCCTATCTTGTCCAGTAGCGATTAGCCGCGTGGATCAACTTCGCCTGTCGAAATCGCCAGATGAAGTGGACTGGCGTCAGGTCTATGGCTTGTTGGCACTGTGCGGTATCGGATCCACGATGAGCTTATTTATCGGCTCCTTGGCCTTTGAGGGTGGCGAAGCCCGGACTATGCTGTTGATGATCGAATCGGAATCCTAGCAGGATCATTATTATCGGCGATCCTAGGGGTAATTCTCTTGTTCAGACCGTCCAAAGCGAAAGTGTCTGAATCGGCGAAACACGAAGAGGTGGAATCGAGCAATACGATTCGTAAAGAGGCGGCTGTACCCGTGACCAGTGGAACTATGGATTAATGACAAGCGCCTATCGCCGAAAATGGGTTAGACTTGTGGGTAATCCGTAGTAAACTAGAGCGGTGGATTAGCGTCAGCCAAACTAGAACATGCTAGTACTTTAGCTCTAGTTCGGTTTAACTTGACGCGACCAGGCCTCGTGAAGGTCTTGGAGTCGAGCAACGAGCTCGGGCATTCTGGAGGCATAGTCTTCCACCTCGGGTTGAGCGTCAGCTAGATTGTGTAGGGAGTGATTCACCTCTCCGGTTTGCCGGTTGGTCTTGGCGATAAGTTTCCATTCGCCTTCGCGCACGGCCCAGTCCTCGCGCCAATCAAAGTGAAGTACCTTGTGGTTCGAGCTAGCGTTAGCGCTCTTGATTATCGGCAGTATGTTGTATCCGTCGAATGGGTTTGCCGGTTGGGGTAAGCCGATGAGTTCGATCAGCGTCGGCATCCAATCCATTATGGTGATTGTTTGGTGACGGATAATGCCTCGGGGCAGTTTTTTCGGGTAGCTGATAATCATGGGGACACGCACGCCTCCTTCGAGAAAAGTGCCTTTACCGCCAACCCATTTCCCCGTGTAGCCGCCTCCGCCATGGGCCAAGTAGTAGTGACCGATTGGGTACCCTGAGTTGTGATAACCTACAGTTATCCCCCGATTGTTTTCTTCGGAATGACCATTGTCGCTGCTGAATATGATGATGGTTTCATCTTGAATGCCAGATTCATCCAGTTGCTTGAGGACGCGTCCGATCTGCTTGTCGACGGTGGCCATGACTCGGGCGTACGACTGGCGGGGCATTTCCAGGTCGGCGAAGGCCTCTTTGAATTCTTCGGACGGCTGCTCCGGATAGTGTGGAAGATTAAACGCGACCATCATGAAAAATGGTTCGTCGCTATGCTTATCCACATATTTGACGGCCTCGTTGACGATCATATCCGGGAAGTACTCACCTCTCCGAAAGATCTCTTCGTTGTTGTCGTAGAGATCGTGATACCCCTGCCCATGAAGAAAGTAGTGAGTGAAGTTGTCGATGAAACCGGAGAGATGCCCAAAATGCTTCTCGAAGCCTTGATCGAGTGGACCGTGACCGATCTTCGCGCCTAGGTGCCACTTGCCGAATAGGGCGGTGCGGTAGCCTGCCTCCTTGAGAACTTCGGCCAAAGTGATCTCGCTGGGGTTCATATTGCCCAGATGTGTGTCGCTACCGTTGCGATCTCCTTGCAGCCAGCTTTGTACGCCTCCTCGATTCGGATGGCGGCCGGTTAGTAACGCCGCTCGAGACGGACAGCATACCGTGTGAGCATAGGCTTGGGTGAAACTCACCCCGTTGTCGGCCAACGAATCCATATACGGTGTTTGCAAATCGTTGGCCCCGAATCGAGTCACATCCAGGGTCCCTTGGTCGTCCGTAAGGAAAATGACAACGTTGGGCTTGTTAGTGGCGGTGATGCTGATGGATAGAGCCAAGGCGAATAGGCCCGCCGATAATCGAAGAAGGGTATAGCGTATATACATAGCTGACTGAGTATGAGTCAGGAATAGATTCACCTACCGAACCAGGCAAACATGAAAAAGACGCGTTAGCAGAAGTCACCGCGTCTTGAAAATCGCCTAGATGCCACTTGTCAGCAATAGCAGTAGCGTATCCAGCTTCTTGAAATATATGGCCGATTGTCTTTATATTAGCTGGGAGGCGGTTGTTATTGTACGGATCGAGCCGACTGTCCATCTGTTCCATAATGCCGATCCAGTTTGGATACACACCGGTTAGAATCATCGCTCGCGTGGGTGAACAGACCGGCGTCGCGAAAGCGTTCTCGAATCTGGCTCTCTCCAAAGCCATGCGATCCAAACGAGACGCCGTGTTTCCATAACAAGCCAGGGCCTCCGCGCCGAGATCGTCGGCCATAATGAGCAGAACGTTTGGCGTATTTGCCCAGATTGGGCTGAAGAAAGAGAGAACGACGAGAACGAGTAGGAAAAAATAGCGTACCATGCCTTTTTGAAGATATTGGAATAAGAAGGTATTAGATCGCAATTGTGTAGGCCGCTTCCAAGGCGACTTTGCCGATAAGGATGTAGATTCCTGCGCCGATAATATCGCCCAGACCGAAGCTACCGTTTCCAAAATCCCGCCTCTTGCGGCGGGGATCTATATTTGAGAGAAATTTGCGTGAGGTAACCCCAATGGGCTGAGCGGGCCGAATTACACTTCGATTCGATAGAGCAGGCTATCGGCCGTCCAATCCGTATTTCCATCTTCGCGGAAGTCCTGAGCAAAAAGGCGGGTCATATGCAGTAGCAGATGGCCACTTCCCCGCTCTTCACGAGCATAGAAATTGGAAAGAGTCAGGTAAGGGCTCTCGTTCGGCTGTCGATCGTTGATGGTGGCGACGGTATCACGGATTAGGAGTCCCGTTTTGAGATTGACCTCGCCAATGACGATCGGGTATCGAGGTCTATTGCCTTTAGAATTTACCTCCGATATATTACCTATCCATAATAGCCTACCGTCGGAGTGGGGAATCAGCTGTGAGGTGGCGCTGGGCGAGTAGAATGACGTTCCATCGGTATAAGTCCATGGCTCGGCCTTGGCCCAAGTCATCCCTCCGTCATAAGATTTAGAATACCATTTATAGCCGGGCCATTCAGGTTGAACGTCGTTGCTGCCTCTCATGACCATTAGAATCGAACCGTCTGCCAATTCGGCGATTGTAGGTTCAACTAGCCCGCGAGTCGTTCTGTTTGGATCTCCTTCGAGACGCTCCGATGCCGTCCAGGAAAGATGGCCATTGGATTTCCACGTTCCAAACAACATCAAGCAGTCCGTGTAGGTATAACCCGCTCCTGGATTAAAATACTCCCCATCGGGTCCAACGGGACTGCTTTGCACGGGTAGCATGATAACCCCATCGGATCGGGTTAGTGGACGCTGGCCGAGATCGCCAATCATAAGGCAATTCTTCCCCACGGTGATGCCGGGCATATGGTGAGTCGCATCATAGGCGACGCCAGCATGGATTATTTGCTCGCTTATTGCCCGGGTTCGACCGCCGTCCTCCGAGACCGAGTAGTGAAGCGTCCATTGCTTCAATCCTTCTAAGGGGTCGTCGGAAGGCAGGACACCTTCGGTCCAAACTGTTAAATACTTTCCGTTGTTGGGATCCACGTATCCACCGCGTGGATGCCGGCGGCCAGTTCCATTCGGATGATCGAACTTTGTCGCCCATTCAGTGGTTGCAATCCACGATTGACCGTTGTTATCCGAAAGCCGAATGTAGGCCACATCCACGGTATCGCTTCGGCTCGTATAGCGATGTACGCTCATGAGATCCGAGCTATCCAATTTCGTGTAGTAGCTGGCTCCGAAGATCGCGGTGCCTTGCTTGGGCGATGCGATAAAGACGTCTGTTGAAAGGACACGGGCTTTGCCAGCAGCCCGTGGAACGGATTTGCGAGAGCAGGACACGAAAGGGATTACGATTCCGGAGAGCGCTAGACGGCTAGTGCCTTTCAGAAACCCCCTGCGAGTAGGTGCATTCGATTGCTTCATTTGGATGGGGTTTTATCCCATGGATTTGAGGGCTGCCATTAACGCATCCAGTTCCTCGATACTTGTAAATACATTCGGGGAAATACGGCAGCCATTGACTCCACCTGTGTTGATAGGCACGGCAAAGATTCCGTGTTCATCCATTAGCTTCTTCGCCATATCGGACGATTCCATGCCGTCGATACCTACGTTGGCGATACCGCACGAGCGGTGGTGGTCTTTGGGGGTAAATAGGGTCAGGTGATCCATCTCCCGAGCCTGGTCGGTCCAGTAGTTTTGAAGGTATCTCAGTCTGGCTTCCTTGCGGGCCCCGCCGATTCGATTGTGAAACTCGATAGCATTGGCAATAGCCAGATCTGTATGGGCTGGATGGGTTCCCGTGTGATTAAGCCGCGTGATGTCGTCTGGTTCCTTGGGCGAAGCGAACATCGGCCAAACCTTGTGCAGGTTCGACTTCTTTACATAGAGAAAACCGGCCCCGAGGGGAGCGCTAAGCCATTTGTGAAGACTGGTTCCGTAATAGTCGCAATTAAGATCATTGATAGAGAATTCGAAATGGCCGAAGGCGTGGGCCCCGTCAACGAGCACATCGACTCCTTTCGAATGGGCCATGTCGCAGATCTTCCGAATGGGAAGAATGTGGCCGGTAATGTTAATTATGTGGCAGACCATCAGCAAACGCGTCTTCGGCTTGATTGCCGCCGCATAGGTGTCGACGATTTCCTGGTCCGACTGGGGATGCATTGGAACATCGATAATTTTCCGTATCACGCCGTAGCGTCGCTCCACGAGTTCGAACATGCTTCGCATGGCTCCATAATCCTGATTTGCCAACACGGCTTCGTCTCCTGGATTCCAATGAACCCCTCCGATAATCGTATCCAAAGACTCGGTAGCGTTTCTGGTGATGACCAATTCATCCGCTGAGCAATCCGCCATCTCCGCCAGTTTGGCAGTAACGCGCTGCTTGTTCCCCAGGCGAAGGTTCCGCATATAGTAGGAGCCTTGATAATTCACCTCGCGTACGTGACGAATGAAGTTCTCCAGCGTATCCTCTGGCTGGATGCAATAGAAGCCGCTCTCGAGATTGATATAGTCAGGCTTGAGCTTGTAGGATGCCCTAATTTTCGCCCAAAAGTCCTCGTCGGTGGCTAGCTCCATTGAAGAGCGGCCTTCAGCAGCGGCAAGCAGTCCATCCAAACGAGTGAACACGGGAGTGCTCAGTCCTACTAGAGCGATTCGTTTAATAAATTCGCGCTTGTCCATTGGCAGTGAGTCTCGGAGAGGTAGAATAGATCTGAGCGTTCCGAATTAGCGCTGGAATGGCGAGTCCATAATCGCCTGATTCCCAAGAAGCTGCCTATGGCAATTCGTGAAAGCGAAGATTGCGGAAGATTACGGGGGGCCTAGATTGTTCGGGTTCTCCAGGCGCTCGATCGAGCCTGGGGTTGTCAAAATAAAGACGCCAGATTTGCCAGCGGTTTTTTGATGTTTCCACTCCACAACCATCTCGAAATTGGCATATTCCTTTGTCGTTCGTAAAACGCTGATCGGCGTTCCCGAACAGAAAAGTTCGCCACCCTTCCAACTCCAGGTATCGGATTGGCTGTTTACCGGCTTAAAATCGTTTTTGAGGAGAGGCCGCAGGTGAGCTCGAATCTATGATTGGGCGAGGGATCGTCTCATGAGGTGCTCCGTGCGTAACACTATCGCATATGGTTTGAGCTATTAGAATGATTACGGACAGCGATTAAGGTCTGAGCATGGGACGGATTGAACACGGTGTATTGACGAGACCAAGATTTCATAGAAGCTTGCCGAGGTGAATACGAGCGAAATGATGATGCCGCGAGCCTTACGAATGGTCGGAATAGGTTTTGTTTTCGCGGCAAGGGTATCTAGCTTCGCGGAAGAAGATCGTCCGACGCTCAAGTTGGAGAATGATCAGGTAGAGGTCGTAGTCGATTTAGGCGGCGGTTCGATTTCGGAGTATCGCTTAAAAGCCAATGGCCTCAATCCGCTTCAATGGGATTCCTGGTCCTTCAATCCGAGGGCTAATGAAGAACCGCCAATGGACCCGCGCTCCATGGGGCATTTCCTTTGTCTTGACAGGTGGGGATCGGCTTCGGAAGCCGAGAAGGCTCGTGGCTTTACCAACCATGGAGAAGCTACTCAAGTTTGGTGGAAAGCCTTGCCTGATCCGGGGGCTGGAGATCGGAAATCAATCGCTCTTATGCAAGCCGAGCTTCCCATGGCAGGGATTCACGTTGAGCGCCGGGCCATTCTGGAATCGGGATCTCCGGTGGTAGTGGTCAAAGAAATGGTTACCAATAAAAATCCTTATGGCCGGATCTACAATATAGTACAGCACCCGACAATCGGCCCCCCTTTTCTAGATGAACACACTATCGTGGATTCCAATGGGACGCGTGGCTTTATGCAGGAGAGACCTATGCCGAACCCTGAAGAAACGGAAGCACGCTGGCCGCAGGCTTTCCAGATAGATGGAACGGAGGTTGATCTTCGATTCCTTCGAGACGATCCTTCCCCGAATGTCGTCTCCTTTATCGTAGAAGAGGACATCGGTTGGGTGACAGCGACGAGCCCCGAGAATGGCCTTTTGCTTGGCTACATTTGGAAGACAAAAGATTATCCGTGGCTTAACATTTGGAGGCACGTTAAAGACGGCAAGCCCTTTGCTCGCGGTCTCGAGTTCGGCACTTCAGGTCTACACCGACCTGGCTATGATCTCGTTGTCAAGGGACGTATATTTGACCGGCCCCTTTACCGATACATCGATGCCGACGAAAAGCAGTCTTTCACCCATGCCATGTTTCTGGCGGAGATTCCTGTTGATTTTGCTGGGGTGGCCTCGGTTGCCTATACGGACTCCGAGATCTTGATTTTGGAAGAAGGCGATCGGGCAAGGCAGGTCTCGGTTGAAACGTTCGAGATGTTTCCAGATAACTGATTGGCGGAATTTATGACGCTCGACATCCCTGTCCCAAGGTTTTAGACCGATGGTCGTCCATGCTCAATATGATGAATAAGAGAATCCCCTCAACCCTATCCATTGTCACAATCTCCCTCATCGCAGGTCTATTAGCAACCTCCTGCAAGAAAGCGGATCCCCATGGTTCGGGCGCGGATTGGGCCTACTATCTCGGGCACCCGTCAAGCAGCCAATACTCGACCTTGGACCAGATCAACCGATCCAACGTGGGCCAATTAGAGGTCGCCTGGTCTTACGATACAGGCGAACAGGACATGTATCAGACCAATCAATTGGTCGTCGACGGTATCCTTTATGCGGCTACGCCAAATAGTCGAGTGATCGCACTAGATGGAGCTGCTGGAAAATTGCTTTGGAGCTTCGATCCGGATGCTATTCATGACGGGCTTTCTGACAATGATCAGCGCGGTCTTATGTACTGGAAGGAT
>Ga0310343_10000921_pt1 | contig 14656 bp, 13 predicted proteins | sample HC15DNA2025_MG_FD_203519 | JGI IMG/M metagenome (GOLD analysis project Ga0310343, IMG submission 203519) | Marine microbial communities from station ALOHA, North Pacific Subtropical Gyre - HC15-DNA-20-25_MG | ecosystem: Environmental > Aquatic > Marine > Oceanic | place: Pacific Ocean: North... | reverse complement strand
CGACATATATAAGATATTAATATCTGTTTTTACTGATTTTACTGCATCTTTTTGTTTTACACCAAACTTATGCTCATCATCAACAATTAAAAGAGAGGCCGCCCTTAAACACGCTTCGTTGTTTAAGGCTCTGTGGGTGCCCACCAAAACATCAATCTCTTTGTTTACAAAAAGATCTATAGTTTTTTTACTCTCGCCAGCAGAAACAAAACGAGACAAAAAACCAACCTTTATATCAAAAAAGCCTAGTCGCTCACAAAAAGAAATAAACAACTGTTTGGCGAGGACAGTGGTCGGGGCAACAACCACTACTCCACCACCATTTACCGATGCTAAAAAAGCCGCTCTCATAGCTATCTCTGTTTTTCCAAAACCAACATCTCCACAAAGAAGTCTCTCCATTGGCTCTGGAGAACAAAGATCCTTTTTTATTTCCAGCCACGAAGACTGCTGGTCAGGAGTATCTGTGTGAGAAAATCTTTGTAAAAAAGCCGACTCAATTTCAGGGTCGATATAAAATTGTTGACCTACAATTTGCTTACGTTGCATATAATTTTCATACAAAGAGTCAACAAAAACAGAAAGACTTTTCTTTGTTGAAGAGACCCTCCTTTTCCAAGAAGACCCACGACCAATCGAATCTAAGTCACAAACATCTCCACTCTTTTTAAACAGGGATATTTTATCAAAAAAAGAAGGAAAAACCTTTATCTGGGCGTCTTTATATTTTAGGACCAAAAACTCTTCTCCCTCTACATCAGACAGCCCCACATATTCACCCACACCAAAATCTTCATGAATTAAAAAATCTCCAACTTCTAAGTTTGAAAAATCGATATAAGCGTCACCAGTATCTTTTATATTATAACCTCTCTCTCCACAAAGCCACGATGGAACAAAAACCTTTTTCTTATACACAAATCCACCATAACACTTATTATCAATAACATTCTTATTGCTCTCAGAAACACACCTCTCAGGGGAAATATATTTTAAAGAAAAAGACTCCTCATAGGATGTTTCTTTTGATAAAAAATAAACCCCCTCTGTATCTACATAAACAGGAAAAAACTCTGAAGGCAAAACATCAGATAGAGATGTGCGAGAACTAACCTCTTTAGATTTTACAATAAAAAAGCTTGAAATCTCCCTTGTTGTTAATTGGGTTTTAATATCAAAGTAGAAAAGAGAGGCCTCAGCGTCATCGAAAAGCACTCTCACTCCATAGGGAGATTCTTTGGGTAAAAAATCAACAACAAAACCCCGAACAGAAAAGTCACCAGGCGAGCTAACAAAATCAACATACTTGTAGCCAGATCCTTTTAGGCTATCGACAACCATATCATACTCTGAAGAAGAGTTAATTAAAAACCCAACCTCTTTTTGTTGAGTCAGTATAGACTCTTTATAAAACCCTTCTAAGTCCGTAATTAAAAAATTTTTGTTTTTAAAAGAGGCTCCATAAGCCGCCTTAAATAACGCCGATCTCTCTTCTGCATATCCACCAACCACGTTACTTGCAATATCGTAAAAACTACTATCATAATATACTCCCTTATCCTCTATATATAGAGAAAGGTCTGTTGAAACACGACCCAAAAGCCCTTTGCCACATATAATTATAAATTTTTTATTTATATAGTCAAGCACAAGTGGAAGGAGGCCGTAGTGTAACCCTTTAATAAAAACAGGGTTTCCTTTTAATATAAGGTTTAAAGATTTAGTAGAAATAGGAGAAAAGTGTTTCACGTGAAACAAACTATTTTGATAAAATAAAACAAAGTTCTGTAATGTCTGACGATGAGACGCCCCCTATACGCATTGCTTGGGCAACGGTTTCAGGCTTAACCAAAGCAAGTTTTTCGCGAGACTCAGAGCTCATATTTTTAAGCCCAAGATAGTTAAAGTCTTTTGGAATAGTGGTTTTTTCAAGCGATAGAACCTTGCTTGCTCTTTTTTTCTCAATTTCAACGTATCCAGAATACTTAATATCTGTCTCTACCGAAAAAAGAGAGTTCTTAGAAATTATGTCTTTTGGATTAAAAAAGGAGAATAAAGTATTTTTTGGTTGTTTGATAAATTTATCGAGAGAAAGATTTTTATTGTTATAAGACACGGTTTTAGACAGAACGGACTTTCTATAATCAACACATAGTTTTTCAAAGTGCAAAAAATTATTATAAAACTTATCATCAAGGAGATTTAGTGATTTTGCTATTGGAGATAGTCTTTTATAAACATTGTCTGGGCGCAGAGACAGACGGTACTCTGATCTTGATGTAAACATTCTATAGGGTTCGTCTATAAACTTTGTTACAAGGTCGTCAATTAAGACACCAATATAACCTTCGTGTCTTTTAATGACAAGGTGGGGCTTGTTAAGGACGGACAATGAAAGGTTGATACCGGCAACCATGCCTTGAGCGGCGGCCTCCTCGTACCCAGACGTCCCATTAATTTGCCCAGCCAAAAACAGATTTTTTATTGACTTAGACTCAAGAGAAGATTTTAGCTGGTAAGTGGGAATATAATCATATTCAATTGCGTATCCAGGCCTTATAAGTTCAATGTTTTCAAGGCCTTTTATAGATTTAAGGGAACGAACCTGGGTTTCTTTTGGGAGGCTCGTAGAAAAGCCGGCAACATAAATCTGGTCAGAGCCTAGCCACTCTGGTTCTAAAAAAAGAGAATGAGATGGACGATCTTTAAACCGAACAACCTTGTCTTCAATGCTGGGGCAATATCTTGGCCCCGCTGCAGTAATTTTACCTGAGTACATTGCCGAGTCTGATAGGTTGTGGTTTATAATATCGTGAGTGGTTTGATTTGTGTCAACAGAGAAAGTGTCTATGTTAACATTTTTATCAACATCCGATCTGAATATAGAAAAAGGTTCTTTTTCAGCATCGCCAGCGGATATGCGACAAGCATTCCAGTTTATAGAGCTTTTTAAAACTCTAGGAGGTGTTCCAGTTTTGAGGCGAGACGAACTTAGGCCGTGATCTACAAGACACTCGGTAAGGCCGTGAGCAGCAGCTTCTCCAAGTCTTCCAGCTCGATAAGTGTCTTTGCCTATGTGAATAAGTCCGTTTAAAAAGGTTCCGGCGGTAATAATAAGACCAGAGCAACTTAATGCCTCTCCAGATGCAAGTTTTATAGAATCAACACACCCATTCTTAGTTTTGAAAGAAACAACCTCTCCCTTTTTTGTGTGGATATTCTTATGTTTCTTAATTGCATTAAATATGTATCTAGAATATTTTTTCTTATCAGTTTGAATCCTAAGAGACCTAACAGCCGGTCCTTTCGATAAATTAAGCGTCTTAAACTGTATCCCTGCAAAATCAGCAGCCATTGGCATAAGCCCTCCAAACGCATCAATCTCTTTAACTAAGTGGCTTTTGGCAAGACCGCCAATCGCTGGGTTGCACGACATTCTTCCTATGGCGTTGATATCCATTGTTATTATAGTACACTTTAACCCTAATCGGGCAATTGAGAATGCCGCCTCTGTTCCAGCGTGCCCACCACCAACGATATATATTTGTCCGCTCATTTTCCTACACAGAACCCTTTAAAAATTTTATTTAAGACCTTTTCATTGTCTGTTTTCCCAACAATTTCTCCAATATCGTCCAAACAATCTCTAAGCGAACTTGAAATTTGTACCATATCCAGATCTGACGCACTATCAATTAATTCTAAAATAGAAAGCCTTGCTTTTTTTATTAGTGAAAGCTGTCTGAAAGACGTGATGTGTGAATTTTCTGGAAAAAAATTATCTGAAGCAACGGTTGACAAGTGTGTTAATAACTGCTCTATACCAAAATTTTCTTTCGAGGAAACAACAAAAACTCCATTATTTTTTTTAATATTTTTTTTAATATCTGCTTTAGATATGACCTTTATTATTTTTTTGTTTTCTATTTCAGGTAATTTTTTTCGAAAACTTTCAGGGTCTTTGTCATCTAATATAATAGCTATATCACAAGCCTTGATTTCTTCAACTGTTTTTTCTATACCGAGCCTGTCTAAATCATCCTTACCTGCCCAATATCCAGCAGTATCAATAAGTGTGAAGAGAAACCCCCCTACAACAAGTTGTGCCTCTATAGAATCCCTAGTCGTGCCCTTTTGATCTGAGACAACAACTTTGTCATAACCTAAAATAGTGTTAAAGAGGCTAGATTTACCAACATTAGGCTCCCCTACAATACAAACTCGTAGACCTCCATTGATTTTATTTAAATGACCACCGGTTCTAATTAATGAAGTAAATAGACTTAATATGTTTTTAAGACTCTTGTTCATATCGTCTTGTGTTGTGTGCGTTATTTCGTCATCAGTAAAGTCTAACTCATGCTCTATTATTTCAAGTAGGCTATAAATAGCGCTCTCAATCCTAATTAAGTCTTCTTTAATACCCCCCTCAAAACCTAGCATTCCATTTTTTGCTTGATTTTTGTGAGAAGCGCGGATTATTAAATCTATCGACTCAGCTTGTGTTATATTTATCTTTCCATTTAAATAAGCTCTTCTAGAGAATTCACCAGGATCAGCATGTCTGCAGCCAAGAAGAATAAGCTCTTCTATAATCATTGACGATATTATTGAACCTCCATGACAAGAAATTTCAATAACATCTTCTCCAGTATAGGACTGGGGCCCTTTAAAAAAAGTTATTAAAACATTATCTAAAATAGACCCATCAGAAGAAAAGAATTTTTTAAAGTATGCATACCTAGGCTTTGGGCTTTTATGTTTTGTGACCTTTGTAAATAATTTTTTAAGAGACTGACCAGAAACGCGAACTACTGCCAGAGCCCCAAAACCCTTAGGAGTTGCTAAAGCAACAATTTTATCTTTAACATAAAGGCTCAACAGAGACTCTATTTTTTTGTTTGATTTGTTTTACGTTGTTGTAAATAGTTCAAAATATTGTATACAACATAGTAAAGATTCAAGCCGGCTGGAAAACTGTTGAACAGAAGAACAAACATTCCGTTCATCGTGTACAGCATAGCCTTATTTTGTTGTGGCATACTTCCTGAGCTCTGTTTCATAGTAAGGTATAAGGTTATTCCCATTAGTATTGGCAAAAGCCCAATACCCGTATACCCATTTCCTATTCCAAGCAAAGGAACATGGAAAGGGAGCTCAAACATATAATCAGGAAGGGAAAGGTCTTGAATCCACAAAAAGAGAGGCTCTCCCCTTAGTTCAATTATAGACCTAAATAAAATAAATGGAGGGATCATAATAGGCCACTGGAGCAACATTAAAAAACACCCTGAAAGAGGGTTTACGTTGTGATTCTTATATGTTTCCATGATTTTTGATTGGAGTTTTTTAGGGTTGTCTTTGTACTTATCTTGGATTTCTTTTATTTTAGGCTGAACCTCTTGCATTTTACGCGTGGATTCGAGGCTTAATTTTGTTAATGGGCCAGCAACAATTCTGACTATCAAAGCAAATAAAATCAAGACCAAAGCATATCCGCCAAACGGAACAGTGTTATTAAGAAAATTTGTCATACTAAGAATGACCTTACTTATTGGCCGGAGTATTGACCCCCCCATTGTCATAATATCATCTAACCCTTCAATGTTACTGTTAGATATAAGAGAATACTCGAGAGGAGCCATAAAGGAGTAAAACTCAAAATTATTTTGGTTTTTAAATTCAAGTTCTAGATCATAAACAGAGGCATTAGAACCCCTATATTTATACGTATCTGCAAAAGGCGAACCAGACCCAGGAACAACTCTGCCAGACAGAACTTCAGACCCTTGCTTGGGAGCTATTGCAGAAACAAAGAACTTGTTTCTTGAGGCAACCCATTCAATATCTTCGCTAAATTTTAGAGCATCTTCTCCAACATTAGAGTTTCCAGTTAAATAGTCAGAGTCATTAGAATTTTTAGTTAAAAACATTCCATAGGAGTTTTGGTCATCTAGCCAACCATACTTTTCGGAAGGACGCGTTCCATTTGCCCAAACAAGAACTTTAGGCATAGAACCCAAACCTTCATTCAGCTCATATTTATGCATAACCATATAGGAATCGCGCTCTATTGTTATTGTATGGACAAACTCGCCTGAACTAGATACAAACTTTATAACAGCGCGGTCTTTAACAGAATGCAAATCCCCGTTTTTGATTTCATTTTCATTAATAAAAACACGATAATCATTAGTGGGAGCAACACCCTTAAGGCAGGGATTACACGGCTTGTAACCCTCTTCTTCTGTAAATAAAAAACTGATTTTACCACTTTCATCATAACTATGTCTAGTATCTTGCTCAAAAGCAGCAGATTTATTAGTGTACGAGCCTGAATATTTGTCACCATTTAAGGTGTATTGAAGAAAAGTTCCTCCAAGCTCATTAGATAGCTCGGCAGTAAAAAGATCTGATTTTACAGTAAAGACAATAGGATCTTTATCAGCAATAATAGAAGCATCATTTAGTTTGTCGCTAGTTGTATTTTGTTGATTAAACCCCTTATCTTCGTCAGACACTTGTGTTTGATCAGAATAATCTTGGTTACCAGAAGAGCTGTTTTTAGGTTGAGGGGTAAAGAAAGCGCCCCAGACAACCCAAACCAGCATTATTAAAAAACCAGCTAAAAATATTCTTCGAAGCTCCATTATTTAACCGGGTCCCATTTAGGTTTTCTTGATAAAGGGTTACATGAAACAATTCTTTTACATATAGGAAGCAGGGACTTTAAAACTCCATATTTTGTAATATGTTGTACGGCATATTCTGAGCAGGAAGGAGAATATAAACAGCATCTACCCATCAGTGGAGAAATACACTGCTGATAAAGCTTAATGAAAAATATAAAAAGGTTATTAATCACGATATAATTCTTTTTCTAATAAATCAAAAGATTTTCTTATTACATTCCACTCTAAGTTAATGGATTTAGGCATTATAATCATGGCAATTTTTTTTTTATTTTTAATAAAATGATGATTAAACAAATTTCTACACCGCCTTTTAAATAGAACACGCTTATTGGCCTTACCAAGCCTTTTACTAATAGCAAATCCCAACAAGGGATTTTCTAAATCCTTATGGATATGAATTTTAAATAGAATTTTGTTGCACGAAACAGCTTTGGAGTCGCTGTATATTTTTGAAAAATTAGATGAGGAAATTGAGTTCTTCAACTAGGCAGAAAGTCTTTTTCTTCCGCGACTTCTTCTTCTTGCTAGAATAGCCTTGCCAGACTTAGAGGAGTTTCTCTTTCTAAATCCGTGCTTATTTTTTCTTTTCCTGTTTGATATTTTAACTGTTATTTTCATTTTATTTTACCCTTTAATAATAGGGGGAAGAAATTTATATATAAATTTTATATAAAAAAAACTATTTTTCCCATTGTGCTGTAACAGATGTTTTAACTCCGCCACGAGGATGAAAGTCTCCAACTATCTTAATCTTCCTAGGAGAGGCAACTTTTACTATATCGTCTAAAATTCTATTTGTAACATGTTCATGGAAGATGCCCACATTTCTAAATTTGACCATATATAGCTTTAAAGACTTGAGCTCCACGATGTATTTGTCAGGCACATATTGAATAATTATATTAGCAAAGTCAGGAAGGCCAGTTTTGGGACAAACACAATTAAACTCAGGAACTGAAACATCAATATTATATTCCCTATCTGAATATTCATTGTTAACGATTTCTAGATCTTTGTAATTAGGTTCCGACACAATAATTTCCTTATTTATTTGAGATTAATTTTAGATATAAATATTAAGATAAAAAAAGGTATAAAAAAAGCGCCCTAGAGCGCTTTTTAAGAATTAAAAACCATTCCTTCTAGGACGAATTTTTCTTTTTCTTTTGTGCCCACGCTTTCTTTCAACTTGATTTTCATTAGATTCATCGGCAATAATAATTAAATCAGCCGGACTGACTATTTCAATCGAACTTGGACTTACAGCCTTCCCTTTGTTGCCCAGCGCAAAGCTTAGAGCAAAGAAACTTAAAATAATATATGCGTAACACTTTTTCATTGTCTTTCCTACAAGAATATAGCAACAATTTTGATAAAAGTCAACCCTATAGAATAAAAAACTATTCTTTCCAATCAAGAGGCACTAGGCTAATCGCAATTATTTCAGTTATGGAACGCTTTATACCATCGTTAGAAACCCATTTTTTAGTTCTGAGGCGCCCCTCAACAGAAATAAGTTGCCCTTTCTTTATATATTTCTCAGAAAACTCTCCAAGCTTTCCCAGAGCAAGAATATTGTGCCACTCAGTGTGTTCTTCATCAGAGTCTTTTATTTTTCTAATTTCATGAGTTGCTAGAGAAAAAGAAGAAAAACAAGACCCTTCTTTTGAATATCTTGTTTCAGGATTGTTTCCTACGTGACCAACTAAGATTACTTTATTTATGCTTTTTTTATTAATCATATTTTTTATTCGGAAGCTCCAGAACAAATGCTACCCCAGGCGATGTGTCCATCTCCAATTTAATTTTTCCATTATGAGACTTTATTATTTTTTTTGAAATTGAGAGCCCAAGCCCGATTCCCGATATTTTTTTTGTATATCCTGATCTAAAAAAGGGTTCAAATATTTTTTCACTTTCTTTGGGATTAATTCCAGGCCCAAAGTCTCTAATTTTTATTACAACCCCGTTCTGATTTTTAGATAAAGTTATTTTAACACCCTTGTCTGTGTCTGCATATTTAAAAGAGTTCTGAATAATATTTCTTATAACAACAACCATTTTAGTTATGTCAACTAAGACCTTGGAATCCTCTGCTGTTTCTTTAAACGTTATTTTATTTTGCTGGTAATCATTAAAAGTCGCCAATGACTTATATATTAAGTCAGAAACAGATATTTCTTTGATGTCTAGCTTTGAATAAGGAAGGTCAAGCTTGTCGCTTAATAGAAGATTAGATATTAGTTCATTCAAAAAACTAATTTCACCTTTTAATTCATCTCTGCTTTTGCTTTCTGGCAACATTTCTACCATTAACCTCATACGAGTTAATGGCGTTTTAAGTTCGTGGCTCACATCTAGAAGAACGCGGTGTTTTTGATCAATTAGATTCTTAATTTCAGAGGTAAGTTTATTAAATGTTATAGTAAGCTCTGCAAGCTCATCTGAGCCCAATATATCAATTTTGGACTCTAGATCACCCGCCTTAAGAGACTCTATCCTTTTTTTAATTAATTTTATTGGTTTCAACCTATTCCATATATAATAGTACATAATTATAATAAAAATAATTATAGAAACGGCGCCCCAAAAAACACTCTTGAAAAGGTCTTGTATAGTAAAAACAACTTCGGGCTCAAGAGGTTCGTTGGAAATGAAAAAATACCTATATTGAGTTGAGTCATTTTTAACTTGTTTTATAAAGTCGGCGCTAAGCTCAGTGCTATCACGGTCTCCGACTTGCCAAAACCCCCCTTCTGCCTGCTCAATCCCAACCGGAAGAGAGGCCCGCTCATAACCTAGCTCCATAGCAAGATATTTAAAGTCTGAATATGAATAATATTTATTTTTTAATCTATTTTTTATATCGTCATTTGAAAAATTTAAAATGTTTTTTTCAGGGTAAACAGATTTCAGAGTAGTGTCATTTTCTATGACTACTATGCTCCAGTTTGAATTTGATTTCCTAAAATCATTAACAATATTTTCAGGATTTTTTGCTGTTGAAACTGCTTTAGATAAATAGTAAAGATTGTTGAAGTCGGCACGAATATCTTGTGTTTCATATCGTAAATCCCGAGCCTTTTCAGACTCAAAAAAAGTATATATTACAAGAAAAATAATTAACGATAAGGCAAACCCAACGAAGCTAAGAATTATTTTTAAAAAAAGATTAGACTTTATCTGATCTATGAAGTGTTTATTTATTTTTTGGCTCTCCTATAAACATATAGCCAACACCGTGTATTGTTTTGATATAATTAATTTCACCAGAACTATCTCCAAGCTTTACTCTAAGCCTGCTTACTAACACATCAATAGACCTGTCGTAAGACTGCCACCGTATTCCTCTTAAGTTTTCTACTAAAAACTCTCTATCAAGCTCTCTTGCTGGGTTTTCGGCAAACAACAACAGCGCCTCATATTCAGTTGTTGAAAGAGTAATTCTTTCGTTATTTAATAACACCTCTTGTTTAAGCTTATCAATATGAAGGCCTTTAAAGTCTAGCTTTTCAACAAGCTGTCCCGGAGACTGTGTTCTTCTCAAAATAGATTGAATTCTTGCCAAAAGCTCTCTTGGATCAAAAGGTTTTGGCAAATAATCATCTGCCCCCAGCTCTAGCCCGACGACCCTATCAGAAACCTCTCCTCTTGCGGTCAACATAATGACGGGCGTCTGATGGCTCTCTCTAATTTTTCGTAAGCACTGAAACCCATCCATATCTGGTAACATTATATCTAAAATAATTAACTCAGGTTTCATGGACTTTAGTTTAGCTAAGGCTTTTTCGGGGTGAGAAAAACAAGTTACCTGAAACTTATGGGGTTCTAAAAAATCCTTAATTAGACCCGACAACTTTTCATCATCATCAATTACTATTATTCTAGACATAAAATATCTCCATTAAAGTTTAAATTTATTCAATTCGTGCTTATATTGTCCAATCAATTTTTTAAATGAGGGGTTTTTTTCTATTTTTTTCTCAATAATTTTACATGCGTGAATTACGGTAGAGTGGTCTCTTTTGCCCAGTTCAATTCCTATCTTTTTTAAGGATAAGTTTGTTAGTTCTCTTGATAAAAACATAATAATTTGTCTTGATAGTGCAATCTCTTGGCTTCTCCCCTTTCCTATAACCTTGGTTTTGCTTACGTCTTGTTTTTCACAAATATAGCTAAGAATTTGTTTAAGTGTTATTCTTTGCACTGCATCATATCCGAAATTTTCTGAAATAACTTGTCTGCACAAATCCATACTTATATCAACATTTTTTAAAGCAGACAAGGCTTGAAGCCTAATTAAAACACTTTTCATTACCCGGACATCTTTTTTAATTGTATTAGCTATAAACTCCGTTATGGAATAGTCAAGATCAAGGCCATTGTGTTTAGCATCGTTTCGAATAATTGCAATCCTTGTTTCTAGGTCAGGCGGCTGTATGTCCGCAATTAAACCAGATTGAAAACGAGACACAAGTCTTTCCTTTAATCCAACTAAATTTCTCGGATGCCTATCTGTTGTTAAAATAATTTGCTTTCCTTTTTGATAAAGATCATTGAACAAATGAAAAAACTGCTCTTGAGTTTGTTCTTTTCCTTCAAGGAAATGAACATCATCAAGCAAAAGCATATCAGTGTTTCTATAAAACTTTGTAAATTCTGAAGACTTGTTTTTTTGAATAGAGCTAATGAAATCCAACATAAACTTTTCACCAGTAATGTATAGTACCCTGAAGCTTTTATTTTTTCTTGCCATACGATTTCCGGCCGCCTGTATTAAATGAGTCTTGCCCAGACCAGGAGAGCTGTAAATCAATAAGGGGTTAAAAAGAGTTTGTCCAGGCTTATCGGTTACTGATATGGCCGCTGCCCTTGCAAACTGATTCCCTTTTCCTTCTATAAAATTTTCGAAGCTGTATCTATTATTTAGATTTGATGAACGATTATAGCCTTTCGGAATTATATTGTTTTCTTTTCTCTTAAAACTTGGTATTTCATCGGAGCTTTTCTCGGATAATAAAACACTGTAGTTGACAACATAGGATTTCCCGAACGAATCCTTTAATGCATCATGAATAAGATGACGATATTTGGACTCTAGCCACTCATAGTGAAACCTATTAGGGACTAATAAGGTTATAGTGTCATCAGTAACCATGCTGACCTCTAGTCCCTCAAACCAGGTTTGAAAGGCAGTGTCTTCAATTTTAGCCTTTATATGCATTAAGGCTTTGTTCCAATTTTTATTTTTCATTTAATTTTATCAACACTTTATTAACATTATGTTTAAATTATATTTTATTAATTATTTTAAAATTATGCTTTCTAAACAGATTTAAAAATGGAAATTTGTAAACCAGATAAAATTTACAATCAAAAGTTTTTTGTTTACGGTCATAGAGGGGTGCCCTTTTTACAAAAAGAAAACACATTAAAGTCTTTTGAAACAGCAATAGACCTGGGTTTTGATGGTGTAGAGCTTGATATAATGTCTACTAAAGATGGAAAAATAATTGTAAATCATGATACCCTTTTAAAATCTAGTTCAAGCGCAGAAGAATATAAAATATCAAACATTAATTATGAAAAGATAAATAATTTTCCCCTTTTAAAGGACGCGCTAATTTCAATTGGACACATGACCATAGTAAATATAGAAATTAAAGACCAGGGAAAAACATCTTACACAGTCGTTGATAAGTTAATTAAAATATTAAAAGAACTTAGCTTAATTGATAATATCATAATATCTAGCTTTAACCCAGATATTATAAGAGAAGTAAAAAAAAAAGATGATAGGTTTCCAACTGCATGGATATGGGAAGAAGAAAACTTAAAATTTTACAACCTATATTATGTCGTACTAAAATATTATAAGCCTGACGCAATTCATATTTATCATAGGATAGCAAGTAAAAAATTAGTCAAGAAAATACACAAAAAGGGAATGAAGGCAATAGCATATACCGTTAATGATAAAGAAAAATTGGAAAAATTGATCCGGAAGAATATAGATGGAGTATTTACAGATAACCCTAAGATTTTGGAAGAAGTAAATCAAAAAATTCATCAAAAGATTTTATAAAAATAATATTTTTTTGATTAGGAAATCGATTTTCAGCCTGATGTCCATACGTGGCAGCTGCAACTAAAGCATTTACATCTGTAGCCATTTCAACATCAAGATTAGTATCTCCAATAAATAAAACCTCATTATTTGCAGACCCGATGCTCTTAATTAGTTTTTTTCCAAGAAGCTTTTTCCCGCGGGCATGTACATTATCTGTACCCACAATATATTCAAACATATTAGAGACTTCATAAAAGTTAACCATTTCTATTAAAGAAGATTCGTTTTGTGCAGATAAAAGATAGTTTTTAGTTCCACTGCTGTTTAGAGCTTTTAAAAGGGTTTTTGCGTTAGGGTGTAAAGAAGCACGAAACTTGTTTTTATCATAAAGCTTAACAAATTCTAATGAGGGTACTTCATATGGCTCAGTATTGAAATCAAAACCAAGTTTTTGATAATATTTTTCTAATGGAAAACAAAATTTTTCTCTGTAATCATCTAAAGATATCTGATTAAGAGATCTTTTTTTTAAAACAACATTTATAAGCTCAGCAAACAGCCAGCCATCATTAACAAGCGTACCATTCCAATCCCATATAATATGTTTTATTTTATTCACTCAGGCCTTTTAAATGTTGAAAAGTATAAATGCCATTAGAGTGGCCGTCTTTCCAGAACAGCCGGATAGCATAGGAGCCTACCAGAACAACTTTATTCAATATTAATGATTCATAAATCAGCTTGGACTCTTTTTTTCCGCTAATATTGCCAAAAATATCCTTTTCACCATTACAGTGAGCGCATGGACAATATTGACGTAATTTTTTTAAAGATATTAAAAGCTCTGTATTATCATCTGCTTTTAAAGCTATATACTTATCAGATATAAAATAATCAATTGGGTGGCTCAGCATATATTGTCTATTAATTTATTAAACCCATCATTTTTTATATTAACATCCATTTTCACAAACACTCCATCATGCTTGTCTATGAAGTCTTTGGGAAGCTTAATCCAATCCTTCTCTGTAGTAAAAAATGTTTTATTTTGAACAAATAGGGCTTCAATTTTTTTTATAGAAGAAGGGCCATATTTTTGGTGATCGGCAAATTCTATTTTTTTCTCAATGGAGACAGAAAGAGAATCAAGTGTCCTCCAAAAAGAACTAGGGCTACCTATACCACAAAAACCCACTCCCTTATTTTTGCTTTTAGACAAGCTATAAACCTCCTCACATTCAAAAACAGGAATTTTAAAACTATTTTTATTAGTGAAATTAAACTTTGGATTATTTTTTGTAAGCACAATGCAATCAGCTCTTGAAATATTTTTATAGGGCTCCCTTAAAAGCCCCTTTGGCAATAGGCTTTTATGTTCCTGATTTGTGTTAATTAATAAAATATCCAAGTCCCTATATATTGAGCGATGCTGAAAAGCATCATCAAGTATTATGACATCATAAGAAACATCTAAATTTTCGGCAAACTTAACAGCACTAACCCTATCCTTATTAACAATAATATCAACATTAGGAAATTTTTTAGAAATCAAATAAGGCTCGTCCCCAACAAAATCAGGGCCTATGTCTGATTTTTCTAAAATTTCCCAATTAAAAAAAAATAAGTTCGATGAATTTCTTTTATATCCCCTGGATATAATTAACGGTTTGAGACCCTTTTTAAGAACCAATTTTGTTAGATACAAAACAAAAGGAGTTTTGCCAGTACCACCCGCTGTAATATTTCCTATTGATATAACGGGTAATTGGGATTTATATATGTTAATAAAACCTGAATCATATAGCCAATTTCTTACGTTAACTAAAATAAAAAATAATATATTAATTATACTTTTAAGCATCTATATCATCTTGAATTTCGTTCATTTTGT
>Ga0310343_10000918_pt1 | contig 14672 bp, 26 predicted proteins | sample HC15DNA2025_MG_FD_203519 | JGI IMG/M metagenome (GOLD analysis project Ga0310343, IMG submission 203519) | Marine microbial communities from station ALOHA, North Pacific Subtropical Gyre - HC15-DNA-20-25_MG | ecosystem: Environmental > Aquatic > Marine > Oceanic | place: Pacific Ocean: North... | reverse complement strand
TGTCAAAATATTGACTAGGTGGGGAGTCTGCGAATAGACCAACACAACAATGCACGAGAGATGCAATAGAGATTATATAGTTATGTGTTGGTAATTTTGTCAACCCATAAGATATACCTTTAACCCTGGGTAACATAGTCATTATTATATCATATAAATTTAGAATCAACAAGTTATTTTTTTACTTTTTTATAAACATAACATAGTGTATAATACAATAATGAAAAAACAACCCAAACATCTATTATATGCTCACTTAGATGATGCAGGTCTTAGGGATTTAATTAAAGAGACTGCAGCATTTCGTAAAAAACGTAACGCAGGTAGAGATTTAATTGAGATGAGACGTGAGTACATGCGTAGAATTGAAGAGAGGAGACTTAAAATGACAAAAAAGAAAGCTAAAGACTTACCTGAAGGTCAAAAAGTAAAGATGTTAGACAATGCACAGCAAAAATATCAGAACTTTGCAAAGAATACACTGCCTAGTGGACTATCTGCCATGCAAGAAAAGTTTTGTTTAGAGTATACAGCTACAGGTGATGTCTTAACTGCGTATCGTGCAGCAGGTTACAGTGAAAAAAGTAATGATGCACAAACTCGTGCTGAAGCTAAACGTCTATTAAAGAATGATAAGATTGAAGAAAGATGTAATCAAATAAGATTAGATGCAATGAAAGACGTAAGTGTTAATATTAATGAAGTTGTAAAGAAGTTTATGGATGTTTACAATCGTGGTCTTGCAGAAAATGACCTAACTAATGCAAATAGGGCAATGGAGTTCATAGGTAAACATCTAGGTATGTTAATTGAACGTCAAGAAATTAAACAAGACATAACAACAAAGTCACCTGAAGAATTAGAACGTGAGATAAAACATTATGAAAATGTTGTCAAACTGGAAAACATTAATAAAAAATAGTAATAAAATTATTTATTATTTTATTTTAATTTTTTTTATATCATGGATATCATATATAATAATTATAGCAGGATGGAATACATTTTGTAAAGGATGTCCAATTAAATGGTATACAACAAATGTTGAACCATATATACCTAGACCTGAACCTAGACCTGAACCATCTATTATAGAAGATGATGATGAAGACTGGGAAGATTCAGAATGGGAATAAAAATAATTAGGGGAAATACATATTGGTTTATGCCCTCAAATTTTGAGAGGAAAGTAAAACCAAGAGAATATAAATCACCTGTTGTCTCATGGACAAGTAAAATATCAAATGCTACAAGTAAATGAAAACTTAATTAAACTTAGAGAACTGTATTTCCAAAGAGCAATACAACAATCTAAAGATAGCTTTTTACATTTCATAGCTATGTTTGCACCTACATTAGTTCCTGATTGGATTATGGGTAAACATATTCATGTGATTGCAGATAAACTACAAAAGGTTGAAAGTGGAGAAATAAAAAGACTTATGGTATTTCTTCCACCACGTTCATCTAAATCTGTGATATGTTCAAAGTTATTTCCTGCGTGGTACGTAGGTAAACACCCACAACATGAAATATTAACTGTGTCACATTCAGACCAACTAGCTTCAGACTTTGGTAGAAGTGTAAGAGACTTAGTTAATTATGATTTATTTAATACAGTATTTCCAGATGTAACATTACGTAGTGATGTAAGAGCTGCAGGTAAATGGAAAACAAATCAGGGTGGTACATATTATGCAGCAGGTGTTCGTAGTCAGATTGCAGGTCGTGGTGCCCACGTTGCTATATTAGATGATGTAATGTCTGAAGAAGATTCATTTAGTGAAACAGGTAGACGATATGTAAAAGAATGGTACCCATCAGGTTTACGTACACGTATTATGCCTAATGGTTCAATAGTTATTATTAATACACGATACCATGAAGATGATTTATGTGGTTGGTTACTAAGACAAGAATCACAAATAGAATTAGAAAATAAGTGGGAGGTTATAAAAATACCTGCATGGGTTGATGAAGATTCAAGTAAATTATTAAAACTACCTATAGGTTCTTCATATTTTCCTGAATGGAAACCTGATACTATTTTAAAAAATGATGAAGAAGAAATAAAAGCAAGTAATGGCTCACGATATTGGGAGTCTCTTTACATGCAGAATCCTGTACCAGATACTGGTGGAATTATAAAAAAGAAATGGATTCAATGGTGGGACTATGATGACCCTCCTGATTGTAGTTATATAATTCAAACATATGATACTGCATTTTCAACAAAGACAACTGCTGATTATAGTGTCATTCAAACATGGGGTATATTTGAAAATTTAGAAACTGATTCAACTGGTAGAGAAAGTTGGGTATCTAATTTAATATTATTAGGAAATGAAAAAGGTAGATTTGATTATCCTACATTGAGAACAAAAGCACAAGAGCTATATGACTATCATAAACCTGATGTCTGTATTATAGAAAAGAAAGCAAGTGGACAATCGTTAATACAGGACATGCGTAGAGCAGGACTACCAGTTTTAGATTATACCCCTGATAGAGATAAGACTGCAAGAGTATATGCAGCAACTCCACTTATGGAAGCAGGTAGAGTTTGGTTACCTAAAGGCTATGAATGGAGTGATAGTCTTTTTAGTGAAGCAATTACGTTTCCAAATGGGAGACATGATGACCAAGTAGATGCAATGACAATGGCAGTTCACTATATGAAAGAGTCTTGGAATTTAGTGCATCCTGATGACCCTGATTATGAAGAAGGATATGAAAGAAAAAAAAGGGTTGCATACTGGAAGTTTTAAGTATATAATATAAAATTAATAACTGTGAAAGAAAATTTATGCCAACTGAAAAAAATCCCTTTGATAAAATTCCAGGAATAGAACAAGAAGAAACTATTACTGAAGAAAATATTACTGAAGAAAGTCTTCCTAATGAAAGTATAGCAATGATGGAAGATGGGTCAGCAGTAGTTGACCTTATGGGCAGACCTGCTATTATGCCTGAAGAAGAAATGGTAGGTGGTCATTATGATAATTTAGTTCCAACTCTTGATGAAGAAACACTTCAAGAAATAGGAGCAACTGTTTATGAAAAATATGAAGCAGATAAAGAATCAAGAGGAGAATGGGAACAAACATTTGAAAGAGGATTTGATTTATTAGGATTAAAATTAAAAGAAACTTCAGAACCATTTGAAGGTGCATGTACTGCAGTTCATCCACTCTTAATAGAGTCAGCAGTGAAGTTTCAATCAAAAGCTTCTCAAGAACTATTTCCTGCTGGTGGTCCAGTAATGGCTCAGATAATAGGAACTGAGACTGTAGAAAAACAACAACAAGCATCTCGTGTAAAACAATTTATGAATTATCAACTTACGGAGATGATGCCTGAATACTTTCATGAGTTTGAAAGAATGTTGTTTCATTTACCAATTATTGGTTCAGCATTTAAAAAGATTTATTATGATGGTTCATTAGATAGACCTTGTTCAGAATTTGTTCCTATTGACCAGTTTTATGTTTCATATCATGCTTCAGATTTAAGAAAAGCAGATAGATATACACATGTTATACTACGTAATCCAAATGATTTAGCAAAAGAAATAGCTGCAGGAGTTTATGAAGATATTGAATTACCTGAAGCACAGTCTGTAGAACAAACCTCAATGTCAATGAAAGTTGATGAGATTATGGGAACAGCTATACCTGCAGACTCTGACCCACAATATATTTTGTTAGAACAACATTGTTATTTAGATTTAGATAATGAAGGAGTCGCTTCACCTTATATTGTTACAGTTGAAGAAAGTTCAAGAAAAGTTTTATCTATAAGACGAAACTATAATGAAGATGACCCTACTAAACAAATGAAAATGTTTTTTACACATTACAAATTTGTTCCAGGTTTTGGTTTTTATGGTTTAGGTCTTATACATTTTTTAGGTAATCTTACAATGACTGCAACTGCAGCTATGAGAAACTTAGTTGACTCTGGACAGTTTGCAACATTACCTGCAGGATTTAAAGCAAAAGGTGTAAAGGTTGTTGGAGATAATGAACCTTTATCTCCTGGTGAATTTAGAGATGTTGAAGCTACAGGTGTAGATTTAAATAGAGCAATAGTTCCTTTACCTTATAAAGAACCTTCTAATACATTATTTCAAATGTTAGGTTTTGTAGCAGGAGCAGGACAAAAGTTTGCAGATAGTACAGAAAAAGTAATTAATGATTCAACTAATTATGGTCCAGTTGGAACAACTATGGCATTGTTAGAAGCTTCAAGTAAATTTTTTAGTGCTATACATAAAAGATTACATCACTCACAAAAAGAAGAATTTAAAATATTAGCAAGGATAAACTTTGAGTCATTACCTGATTCATATCCTTATGAGGTTCCTGGTGCAAGTCCAACCATATTTAAAATGGACTTTGATGGTAAAATTGATGTGGTTCCTGTAAGTGACCCTAATATACCTTCAAGTGCTCATAGATTAATGCTTTCACAGTTGGCTCTACAGTTAGCCAGTCAAGCACCACCAGGAACTTATAATATACAGGCATTACATAGAACAATATTACAAGCTGCAAATATGCCTAACTTAGAAGCTATACTTCCACCACAAGTACAGCCACAAGCACTTGACCCTGTATCAGATATACAAGCAGCAGTAAAAGGTATGCCAATAGCTGCTTTTCCTGGACAAGACCACATGGCTCATGTTACAGTTAAGTCTGCTTATTTAACTGACCCAATGAATGGTGGTAGTCCTATTATGCAGAAAGTACAACCAATACTTGAAGCAAATATAAAAGAACATATGATTATGAGATACCAAGAACAAATCAATGGAATGGTATCAGGAGTAGCTACTGACCCTGCAACATTACAACAAGTACAGGCTCAAGCTGCACAACAGATTTCACAAGCTAACCTAGCAATGGGTAAAATGGAAACACCTGAGCAACAAATGGTTGAGCTTGAGAAAAAGAGATTAGAGATTGAGTCAGAAAAACTTGGTCTTGAGGCTCTACAAGAAGCTGCAAACTTAGCTGTTAAACAAAGAGAACTAACTATTAAAGAAGAAGACCAAGGTATTAAAGCTTTAAAAGATGGTGCTCAAATAGCAGTTAAGAGAACTGAAGGTGAAAAAAATCGTCAGTCCAAAATTGCAGGTCAAGCAATTAAAACTCTTGGTGACTTAGCTAAAGAAGAAATGAAAGGAGAAGACTAATGAGTGATATAATTAAAGGACCACATACTCCAGCAAAATATGGTGACTGGTCAAAAGTACCTGGAAGCGAAATGTCTTTTAGAGCAAAGAGGGGTATATTAAGAGAAGACCCTCCTGCTTCATATAAAACTAAAAAATAATTTATGAAGAATATTATTTCTGAAATTGAGAAGGAAATAAATGCAGAAGTAGGTCGTATTCAGCAATCATTAGGGGATGGTGTTTGTGAGGACTATAATCATTATAAACAACAGGTTGGATGTATTATAGGACTTAAATATGCTAATAGCTTAATAACTAATATCTATAAAAAAATGATTGATGGAGAAGATGATGCAGACTATTAAATTAAATAATGCAGTTAAAAATGATGAATGGACAAACAGAGAAGAACTACCTGACCCAGAGACTTTACCTACTCTGCCTGGCTATCACGTATTGGTTCGCCCTGTTACGATAAGGGAAACAACTAAAGGTGGTATTATGTTACCTGATTCAGTTAAAAGTGATATAGCTTATCTAACTACAGTTGGTAAAGTTTTATCGTTAGGAGATTTAGCTTATAAAGATGAAGATAAATTTCCAAATGGAAACTGGTGTAATGTAGGAGATTATGTGTGTTATACTAAACATGCAGGTCAAAAACTATTTTATAAGAATGTAAAATTATTATTATTATATGATGACCAGATAATGATGAAAGTTGGAGACCCTAAAGATTTAGATACTACATATAATTTATCAAATTAAAATGATAAAAGAAAAACTAAAAGAAGCTTTTTTATCTCATGCAGATGGACATATTAAAAAACATGTTGCTAATGTTGAAGTGTTATTAAATAATCCTACAGGTATAGGTGAACATGGAGATATTATAAGTGAGATTGAAAAAGAATTAAATGAAGTTGCTAAATATGAAGACTTAATAACAGTAATGAATAAATATTTGTAAAGGAGGATAAAATGCAAATAACTAAAAATCTTATAAAATTTAGTAATATGATAATAAAAATTCCTGATGATTGTAAAAGAGTGTGGGATTGTTCTGAGAATCGCTGGGGATATAGGAAGATTAACAATGACTAAATTATGTGCAAGGGGGAAAAATGCTGCGAAACGTAAATTTAAAGTTTATCCTAGTGCGTATGCAAATGCGTATGCTTCTAAAATCTGTGCAGGAAAAATTAAAGACCCTAGTGGTCTCAAGCGAAAAGATTTTAAAGGTCCTAAAAAGAAAATGGCAGTGGGTAAAAGAGTGGGTAAGCCACAAGGTAAAGTTGCTAAAGGTTGTGGTGCTATTATGGCGAATAGAAAAAAAAGAACTAGAATTACTTAGTGACAAATATAAAAAACAAAAAGGTAAAAGACCTGAAGAGGTATAGATGAAAAAGAAAAAAGGTGGTGGACTTAAAAAATGGTTTAAGGAAAACTGGGTAGATATATCTACAGGTAAACCTTGTGGAAGAAAATCTGCAAGTAAATCTAAAAGAAAATATCCAGTATGTAGACCTAAAGCTGTAGCTGATAGAATGACTGCAGGACAAAAAGCTTCAGCAATAAAAAGAAAAAGAGCTAAAGGTAATATTGGTCCTAAACCAAAATCTATTAGATACCCTATTAGTGCAAGTGGGAGAAAACAAAAAGTAAAAAAGAAAAGGGGATAAAATATGATTGACCCATTTACAGCTTTTGCAGCTTTGAAGGGAGCTACAGAAGCAATATCTAAAGCTATTAAAACAGGTAAAGATTTAGCTAAAATGTCAGGAGCAGTAGCTAAATGGGCAAAGGCTGAAGCAGGTTTACAAGTTGTTGCATCAGAAAAACCTGGATTGTTTGGAAAATTAACTGGTGCTGAACAAAATGCTATAGATGCTCATTTTAGAAAAGAAGAAGCTAATAGATTAAGAGATGAAATGAGAAGTATGTTTTTATTATATGGTTCACCTGGACAGTGGGAGAGATTACAACAAGAGATAGCTGTTGAAAGAAAAAGACAATCTGATATATTAAAAGAACAAATTAAAAAACAAAAATTTAGGCGAAATCTAATTATAGGTTCAATAGCAGCAATATTAGGGTTGGGTATTATTGCTATTGAGATATACATATTAACCAACCACATATAAGGAGTAAAAATGAAAAAATCTAAAATGGGTTATGCTGGTGGCAAAAAAGTTAAAATGGGTTATGCTGGTGGTAAAAAAGTAAAGATGATGATGGCAGGTGGAATTATTAAAGGACCTCATAGCTAAACATGTCTCATCTAATATCCAATATACCTTTTTTTAGGTGTTGGGTAAGGAAGGAGTTTACTCATAATCATCAAGCATATCATGGGGAATATTTACATGCGTTAGCTATTGCAGTTAATTGTATGCCTGATAGATGTTTAAGTTTCCAAGTTGTCTTTACAGGTTGTGAAGCTGAAGAACAAAATTTACATGGTGGTGCAATGTGGGCACGTATGCCAATAACAGGTTTAATAGGTGACATACCTTTAGATGAATGGACACCACCTATTGAAACACATTATGCTCAACCTTGGGATTGTCCAAGTCATAATCATAGTATTATTGTTATGGACAGAATTAGTTCAAGTCCTTGGATGTGTAAAGTAAATGGTGAATTTTATACTGGTAAATATTACTTTACAGTTGACTTTACTGATAGTGCAGTTGCAGATGACCCTGCACAACATAAACAATCACATGTTTTACATTTAACATCTGGTCCATATAAAGGTGCAATGGTAGCTTTACCTAATAATAGAGTTAGAGTTACAAGTCCTGCAATGTGGTCAGCAGGTGAAGGTGCTCCAGATTTTGTACCTTCTCAATATAAACATACTGCTGAGTGTCATGATGATTATATGGATGTAAATAAAACATTTGATAACTTATATAATAAGGATAAAAAATGAATGAAAGAACAGTTAAGAGTGTAGTTGCTGCATTAAAAAAAGCTTCAAGAGCACATGCAGCACAAGCTAAAAAATTAGAAAAGATGTTAAATAAAAAATAGTTACTTGTATGTTACTATAAACTATAGTATCATATATGATTATAACTTTGCGTAATCGCTTGGTTCGCAACAACGTAGGAGAAAATATGGAAGACAATACAGTCACCAAAGATGATGGTTGGGGTCAAATAGATACATCACAATCTGAATCAAAAGAAAAAGAAGATAAAGTAGACTTTGAGGTTGAAAACTCTTCTGAAGAAAAAGAAGTTAAGGTTGAACCTGAAATTGAAAAAGAAGAGGTAAAAGAAAAACCTAAACTTGAAACTAAACAAGAAGAAGAAACTCAACTAGAAGAACAACCTGATGAAGCTAAAGATATAGATTCTAAAAGAGCACAAAAAAGAATACGTCAGTTAGTTCGTCAAAGAAAAGAAAAGGAAGAAGAAGTTGCCAGACTTTTAGCTGATAAACAAGAACTTGAAAAAAGATTAAAAACAAATCAAAGCAATCAATTTGATTTAACAAAGACAAGTCTTGAGTCTCAAGAAAAAAGTTTAGAGAATCAACTTAGTCTTGCTAAACAAAATTATTTAGATGCTTTTGAAAAAGATGATAAGAGTCAATTATTAAAAGCACAAGAAGCTTTAAATGAAGCACAGATTAATTTAAATAGTGTAAAAACAAATAAGGTTAATTTTGATAAAGATTACGAGAATTACCAGAACTCAGTTAAACAACAGCCTGTTCAACAATCTCAACCTCAACAACCCCAATACGACCCTAAAGCAGTCGCATGGGCAGAAAAGAATGAGTGGTTTGGTCAAGATAAAATGATGACTGCTGCAGCATTAGCTTTAGATGCTCAGTTAAAAGAAGAAGGTTTTGACCCAGCAGATGATGATTTTTATACTGAAGTTGATACAAGGTTACAACAAACCTTCCCAACTAAATTTAAACAAACTCAACAAGTTCGTCAGAAGGACACGTCAAGTCCTTCTCAAGTAGTCGCAGGAACTTCTCGCACTCCTGCTTCCAAAAAAATCAAGTTAACTCAAGAAGACGTTAGACTTGCACAAAAATGGAATGTACCACTTGAACAGTATGCCAAAGAGAAAGCAAAAGTGTCTGACTCTGAAGAGTATACAACAATATCAACAATGCGTAGGAGTTCATAACAATGGCAATAACTAAAACAAAACGTACTGAAGAAACTAGAGAATCTACTTCAAAAATTGAAACGTCTTCATTTGAAGAAGAAAACTATCTTGATATACCTCAAGCTGTTAAAGATAAATTTAATAGTCAAGGTATGACTTTAAGATGGATTAGAGTCGCTTTAAGTGGAGAGGATGATTATAAAAATGTGGGTAAGAGACAACGTGAAGGTTGGACTTTCGTTTCACCTGAAGAAGTTCCAGAGTTAGCTTCGTCTTCAATCGTAAGGGAAGATGGCAGATATAAAGGAGTCGTGAGTAATGGAGATGTTGCTCTTGCAAAGATGCCTATTGAAAAATCTGAAGCAAGAAAAAATCACCAACTTAAAAAACATAAAATGCAAGAAGATTCTTTAGATGCTAGATTACGTGCAGAATCAGATTCACGTATGCCAATAACGAACTCAAGTAAATCAACAGTTACAAAAGGTCGTGAACCTCGTTTTCAACGATAGTTTGTAACAAATATTAATAATCTATTGAAGGAGAAAAACAATGAGTTCAAGTAAAGCACTCAATGGTTTTGTCCCCATGAGAATGGCAGGGTCTGGTTACAATACAACTGGTATGACCAAGTATGATATTGCTAACAATACAGCCTCTAATATTTTCTTTGGGGATGTAGTAAAAACTGCAAGTGGATTTTTAACTCCAATTGCAACTACTACTGACTATGCAGTAGGTGTGTTTATGGGTTGTGAATATATTGACCCAACAACAAAACAACTTACTTTTAGTAGACATTTTCCTGCAAATACTTCAAGTGCTGTAGGTGTACCAAAAGCAATGGTCGTTGATGACCCAAGTGCTTCATTCATGGTACAAGCAGATGCTTCAGTTACTGCAGGTGATATTAACGGAATGAACTTTGCTGTTACTTTAGGTTCAGGTTCAACTGTAACTGGTAATTCAGGTTTTGGTATTAAAGCTGCGAGTAGAGCAACTACTCATTTATTAGCGAGACCTATTGCAGTTGTAGACGAGCCAGGAAATAGTCTATCAGCTACTGATGGAGCTTTTCCAAAGCTTGAAGTAAAAATTGTTCAACATGCTCTTACAAGAGTATCATCAGCTTAATTAAGGAAGGAGACATAATATGGCTATAAATAGAGCAAGTATTGCAAAGCAACTTCTTCCAGGACTTAATGCTGTCTTTGGTGTTGAGTATGGTGAAGTTAATGATGAGCATACACCCCTATTTGAAACAGAAAATTCAGATAGGTCATTTGAAGAAGAAGTGTTATTCACAGGATTTGGCACAGCTCCAGTAAAATCTGAAGGTGCTGCTGTTTCTTTTGATGAAGCACAAGAATCATTCACAGCTAGATATAATCACGAAACAGTTGCTTTAGCTTTTTCAATTACTGAAGAAGCAATGGAAGACAACTTGTACGACACTTTCGCAAAAGTTCGTGCTCGTGCTTTAGCTCGTGCAATGGCTAATACTAAACAAGTAAAAGCTGCTGCCATTTTTAATAATGGATTTACAGCAGGTGATAGTGCAATTGGTGATGGACAAGCTTTCTTTTCAGCTTCACACCCAGTTGTAGGAGGTGGAACTCAAAGTAATATTCTAGCTGCTGCTGATTTATCAGAGTCAGCTTTAGAAACTGCTTTGATTGCTATTGATGCAACAAAAGATGACAGAGGTATCTTAATTGGTACACAAGCTGTATCTTTACACATTCCATCTGACCTTAAATTTACTGCAGAGAGACTATTAGCTTCTCCAGGTAAAGTAGGGTCAAATCACAACGACATTAACGCAATTAGAAACATGGGAGTAGTTCCTGATGGATATTATGTAAATAGAAGATTTACAAATTCCAACGACTACTACATTAAAACTGATGTGCCTAATGGTGCCAAAATGTTTGTAAGAGTTCCTCTACAAACTAAAATGGAGCCAGACTTTGATACAGGTAACGTCAGATTTAAATCAAGAGAAAGATATTCTTTTGGTGTTTCTGATTGGAGAAGTTACTATGGTTCACAAGGAGCATAGATAAACATTTATAAGGGGTCTCTTATGAGACCCTTTATATTTTATATAGGGAATAAGAATGACTAATTTAAGTACAGTAAGACATGTAACAACTTCATCAGGAGATTTAACAGCAGTTGCAGTTGGTTTTCCAACAAGAATTAGAGGTTTTAATGTTTTAAATTCAAAAAATGCAGTAGGTACATTTGAAATAAAAGATGGTTTAACAACAGGAGCCACTAAATCAAGAATTAAAATTAACATGGCAGCAGATGGTACATTAGACACTTATCTAGCAGATGAAGGTGTTAGATGTGAAACTGGTGTTGTAGTAAGTGCAAGTGTTAGTGTATATGCTACAATTTACTTTGGATAGATAAATGGCTAGAAAAGCTAAGAAAAAATCTAAAGGAATGGGAATTAAAACAAGTGTTAAGTCAGGTAATTTTTTACCTACTAGCAAAGGTGCAGGAATGACTGCAAAAGGAGTAGCTGCATATCGTAGAGCAAATCCAGGTTCTAAATTAAAAACTGCAGTTACAGGTAATGTAAAAAAAGGTAGCAAGGCTGCTAAACGTAGAAAGTCTTTTTGTGCTAGAAGTGCAGGACAGGCTAGGATGCATAATATTAATTGTAAGAAAACTCCAAAAAAAAGAATATGTGCAGCACGTAGAAGATGGAAATGTTAAATGGCAGATTTTACAACTTTAACAACAGAGATTATAAATACAACTGAGAATGACTCATCAGAGTTTTTAAGTCAATTACCTAATATTGTTAATAGAGCAGAGGAAAGATTAACAGATGAGTTAGATGATTATGGTTTAGTAACATATACTTCAGTAGCAGTTTCACAAGGTAATAATATAGTTACTCTACCAACAGGTACAAGAATTGTAAAGAACTTTAATGTTGATATTAATGGAGCAAAGACAAGTATACTTTTAAAGACTGATGAATATTTAAGAGATTATTGGAATGTATCAGCTTCAACAGGTGAACCAAAGTATTATGCACATAAAGATAATACAACTATATTGGTAGCACCTACACCTTCATCAACAAGTAATGGTGAGGTAGTACATATATCAAGACCTACAACTTTAACGTCAGCTTCACCTAGTAATTATTTTACAGATTTTTGTTATAACGCATTGTTTAATGCATGTTTAGTTGAATCATATATCTTTATGAAAAACTTTCAAGCTGTTCCTACATTTGAACAAAAGTATCAATCAGCTATTTCAATTGTTAGAAACAGAGCCAGAAGATTTAGACGTGACGATATGACAAGACCTGCAAGTCCTGCAGGAGCAGATAACACAGTTGTAGATGGGAGTAACTAATGGATAAAAAAAATGGACCAGATAAAGAATCAAATATTGTTTCTGATAAAGAACTTGAAAAAAGAAGAATAAAAAAAACTAATGAAAAATTTGCAGCTCGTGATAAAGCATTTAAAGAAAAAATTGACTTAGAAAAAGTACGTGGATTTTTTGGTAAAGATGGGAAAGTAAAAGCATTAGGTCTCCCAAATAGTGTTAGTGGAATTAAAGCAGCATTAAATGACGCAAAAAAATTTGGTTCAAAAATAACACCAAAAAAAATAAAAGCTTTAAGAACTTTGTTACTTGCTAAACAAAAAGAAAGAACTAAACCTCCTACTAAAAAGAAATCTGGTGGTAGATTAAATGATGGTACTGCATTTATTAATAGTTTATATAAGGACAAACTATAAATGAAAAAAAAATTAGCTAAAGAACTTAAAGAATATTATGACGAATTAGAAGAAGGACTTAAAAATACTTACATAATGAAAGTAAAACCTAAACTTAGAAATCAAGCAAGAGAAGAAATGCAGGAATATAAACTTGATAAAAAATCACAAGGTTTAATTAAAAAATCTAAAGGTGGTAGTATGTCTGAAGGAACTGCATTTATTAATAGTTTATATAAGGATAAAATGTAATGGTTATTAGTAGAAGTTCAATACCACAACAGATAAGTAAACCTGGTGTAAAGAAAAAAAGTAAAGTTAAAAAAGTTTTAAAAGGTTTAGGTAAAGGTTTATTTAGCCCTGCAGCAGTTGCTTTTGAAGCTATCTATCCTACAGAAGCAGGTTCAGCAACTTTATTTACTGATGAAGAATTAAAAGAAATGAAACGTAAAGAAAAAGAAAATGAAAAGTCTATAAAAAAATATATGGGTGGTTCATTAAATACAAGGAGAATGTAATGAAAAAAGCTTTACTTAAAAAATTTAAAGACTTAACTATGGAACAACAAAAAAAAGTTGTTGAACAAGTTAAAGATATTCCTGAGTTTGCAGGTAAAAAAGTAAGTGAGATAAAAAAGAAACTAAAAGAAGTTTTTACAAAAGACATGTCTTCTAAACAAAAACTTATTAATAGTATGAGAAAAAAATTAAGAGACAGAAAACCTGACTTTGACCCTACTGATGCTTTTGATAAAAGTACAATGGTAGGTAGAGTTCCACCTAAACAACAAATGACTAAAAACCAAGCTATGGATTTAAATTTATTTGAAGTTGACCCAAAAGATATAGATAAAAGTATAATGAAAAATACTTTAAAAAAATCAGGTGGTGGTAGTCTTAAATCTAATCGTAGCTATCGTGGCTATGGTGCAGCAAGGAAAGGATAATTAAAATGAATATTCCAGCAAAAATATTAAAAGAAGCATCTAAATTAGCTTTAAAAAGAAAAAAGAAAAGAGACATTCTTGAAAAAGAACCTATTGTTACAGCTAAAAAGAAAAAAGTAGCTATCCAAGAATTAAAGAAACAACCTACTCCTAAAGGTTTAACATCTTCTCCTGGAAGGTCAACTGCTGCAGCTCAAGATGCATTAGGTAAAAAAAGTGTTACTGGTCAATCTGAAAAAGGTTATAGAGGAGAAATAAAAAATATAGCAGTTGAAAGTAAAACTGCTAAAGTAGGAGTTAGTTCTGCAGGTAAAAAGAAAATAGATAGTCAAGTAGGAAAATTAAAAAGTCAAATTAGAAATGCTAAAAAAAATTCTGTATTAAGAAGAGCATTAGCTAGAGATAAAAAATATGGTACTTTATCTAAAATGCAATCAAAATTAAAAAAATTAGAAAAAATTCAAAAAAAATTTACAGGACCTAAAGATGTAAAAATATTTAAAGGAAAAGAATTAGATAAAAAATTAAAAGAATTAGGTATACCTAAAGTTAAAAAATTACAATCTGGTCGTAGAGTTGGTGATAAAGAACGTAAAAATCTTAAAAGAGATAAACCATTTAAATCTGGTCGTAGAGTTGGTGATAAA
>Ga0310343_10000917_pt1 | contig 14683 bp, 8 predicted proteins | sample HC15DNA2025_MG_FD_203519 | JGI IMG/M metagenome (GOLD analysis project Ga0310343, IMG submission 203519) | Marine microbial communities from station ALOHA, North Pacific Subtropical Gyre - HC15-DNA-20-25_MG | ecosystem: Environmental > Aquatic > Marine > Oceanic | place: Pacific Ocean: North... | reverse complement strand
TGGTCATCCTCATTACTATGCCATTTCTCGCTACAACGGAACTAGGAACCGATACCTGGATGGCCGAATTGCTGGCTGCCGATTTTCCGAAAGCGGCTGGCTGGATCTTCGTGATGGTCTCCATTATCATGACGATACTGCGATTCTATGCAGGGCCGATCGTCCAAAAATTTTCGCCCATTGGATTGCTTGTTCTGAGTGCGGCGCTAGCCGTGGTGGGATTGATCTTTCTTGGATTGGCCCCCGCAGGGATCATGATCATTGCCGCTATTGTTTATGCCTTTGGTAAGACCTTCTTGTGGTCCACTACTCTGGGGGTAGTTTCGGAGCAATTTCCGAAAGGCGGCGCTCTCACTTTGAATGGAGTGTCCGCAGTTGGGGTACTCGGTATGGGAATATTGGGTACGCCCCTGATGGGGCTTTTCCTGGACACAGGAATAGATGCCGACCTTAAGGAACAGGAACCTGCATTGTACCAATTAGTCGATGGGGGCATGCGCTCCGGAATGTTTGGCGAAACCCCCAGTCTAAATATGGGGGCTGTGGAGTCGCTGGATGAAGCGAATGCGGCAAAGCTGGGTGCCATTATCAATGCCAATAAGAAAGATGCGTTTTTCCGGCAGGCATTGCTTCCGGGGTTCCTATTTTTCGCTTATTTTGGCATGTTCCTGTATTACAAGAAGGGTGGTGGCTACCGGCCGGTTGAACTGAAGTGAAACTGCTCAATATTTAAGCCCCCATTCATGGTTTTGTTAGTGGGTGTTCGGAGATCGCCCGCTACCTTTCTTTTCTTTGTGAAGGTTTCAATTATCACTCTCATTATCAGTATCCTGATTTCGGTGACGATCCTTATGGCGGACTCGCTGATTGGCTCCCGCCCAAATATTATTTTGGTCATGACGGACGATCAGGGAATGGGAGACTTGAGCTGCCTAGGCAATCCGGTTTTGCGAACGCCAAACTTGGATCGCTTTTATGGCCTATCGACGCGTTTTACCGATTTTCATGTCAGTCCCACCTGCGCTCCAACGCGAGCGGCATTGTTGAGTGGACGACATGAATTCCGTAATGGAGTGACCCATACGGTTAAGGAGCGGGAAATCATGGCCGCCTCGACGACCACTATCGCTGACCTGCTAAGCGGCAATGGTTATGAGACAGGCATCTTTGGCAAGTGGCACTTGGGAGACGAAGATGTATATCAGCCTTACAATCGCGGGTTCACCGAAACCTTCATTCATGGGGCGGGAGGAATCGGCCAAGCGTTTCCCGGCAGCTGTGCGGATTTTCCGCCGAATAAGGAGAATCGATACTTCGACAATGTCATTCTCCACAATGACACGATAGTTCAGACCAAAGGTTTTTGTACGGACATTTTTTTCAAAGCGGCACTCGGATGGATTAAAGACAAGGCGGATGCCGATATTCCATTTTACGCTTACATTACTCCTAACGCCCCCCATGGCCCAATGATCGCACCCGAATCCTACACGAAGCGCTTTCTAGACCTCGGCTATGACAAGAATACAGCTGGCCGCTACGGCATGATTGAAAATATAGACGATAACTTTGGGCTGCTTATGGAGAAGCTGGAACATTGGGATCTTTGGGAGAATGCGTTAGTCATTTTCATGACAGACAATGGGCAAGCCGGTCGAGCAGCCACTTTGAATGGGGAGCGCGTAACTTTGTTTACAGCTGGATTCAAAACGGGCAAGGGGTCGCCGTACGAAGGGGGAACACATGTGCCCGCATTCTGGCGATGGAAGGGTCGGCTTGGGGAAGGCGTCGATATCCCCGCGTTGACGGCGCATATCGATATCTTCAGGACTTTCGCAAGCTTATCGGGAACGGCGATTCCTGATAGTATTCAAAAGTTGGATGGACGCAATTTACTTCCGCTATTGGAAGATCCCGAAGCAGATTGGGATAATCGCTATCTTTTTACGCACAAGGGTCGATGGGAGAAGGGGGTCGAGCCGAATACGCATAAATGGCAGGATTTCTCGGTTCGCACCGAACGTTGGCGTTTCGTTAATAATGAGGAGCTCTACGATATTTCTAAAGATCCCTACGAAAAGGTGAATGTGGCGGAGTCGCATCCCAAAGTAGTCGACCGATTGCGGACGGTTTACGATGAATGGTGGCAAGAAACGCGTCATCAGATGGTGCACGAAGACAAGCCTTACATGGAGGAACGGCCGCAATGGGTAAGATACGAAAAACAGAAACTCAATCGCGGGATCCCCGATTGGGAAGAGCCGGAGATTTAGGTCTTAAGGATGAAGGTTGAGGGATAAGGGAGAAAAGATAAGAGGTGGCTAGGCTTTTTGCAGTTGTCGCGAGTTTAGTTTTTCCATTCTTTGGGATGGCGTTCTTAGGGGCTGAAACCCCCGAACCTGGTGGTGTTATGGTGCACCGCCTAGATTCGCCCCATCAGGCTAGAGAGACCACGCTTCGGGTGCTTTTACCCGACAGGATAGAAGAAGGTAGGGGATATCCAGTCTTGTACGTTCTCCCGGTTCATGAAGATGGATTATTTAGGCATGGGAATGGTTTAGAGGAGGTACGAAAGGCTGGGTACCACAATCAGTATGGGCTTATTTGCGTGTTACCATCATTCACGAGTAAGCCATGGTTCGCGGATCACGATTTGAACCCCGATAAGCAAGACGAAAGCCACCTTATTAAAACGGTCATACCTTTCGTTGAGAACCATTACCCGGCTGGAGCAAGCGCGGATAGTCGCCTATTGTTAGGATTCAGTAAGTCGGGGTGGGGAGCGATGTCCTTGCTGCTGCGGCATCCGAATATTTTTGGTAGAGCTGCTGGTTGGGATGTAGGTATCAGAGTGGACATGGGGCCCATAGAAGGATCGGATCGGGCGAAGCGGATCGCCCGCGAATGGGGGACAGTGGAGAATTTTGATAAGTATCGGATTTCGTCGCTGATACGATCTAGAGGAAGGGAGTTAGGCGGCGAAGCTCGATTGTTTTACTACAATGTCGAGGGAACGCGCGGACCAGGGGGAGCGCTCATTCACCAATTGCTGGTGGAATCTGGTGTTCCGCATCGCTACTTATATGAACCGAAGCGAGAGCATCGGTGGGATAGCGGTTGGCTGCCTGAAGCGATTCGTTTTTTGGTGGGGTCTAGCGAGTGATGGGGATTGACTTGGTTTTTTGCGATCAACGATCGCGCCTACAATTTTAGAGATTGTTCAATAAATCGATTTCTGAGCATCAGCAAAGCATTCGAAATGCAGCTATTGGGTGCTTTTTAAGATTGCTTGCTTGATTTGGGCAGATCCTATAGCTCTGTTTTATATGAAATGCCTCCTCAATATTTTTTCGCTGTTCGTTGCGGTTTCCTGTTTGGCCGAGCGCCCTAATATCATTCTTTGTATGGCGGATGATTTGGGATGGGCCGATGTAGGATTCAACGGTAATGAAGTTGTCATTACGCCAGGTTTGGATGAAATGGCTAGGTCGGGACTGCGATTCGATCGATTTTACGCGGCCGCCCCTGTGTGCAGCCCTACTCGCGGATCCGTGCTCACAGGGCGTCATCCGAATCGCTACGGGATTCCTACGGCGAACCAGGGACACTTGCATCGAGATGAAATCAGTATCGCTGAAGTGCTGAAAATGCATGGATATCGGACGGGGCACTTCGGAAAGTGGCATTTAGGGACTCTGGCTCCTGACTATTCGGGAAAAAATAACCGTAAGCCGGAAAAGAATTACATGACACCTGGAATGTCTGGATTCGATGAATGGTTTAGCACGGAATACTCTATTTCTACATGGGATCCCTACAGTCATAAAAACGCCCACGATGGTATTATTGATCCCAGGGTCTTGTTCTATCACAATGGGAGGAATATTGTGGATGGGCCTGCGGAGGGATTGGTAGGCGATACGGCTAAGCTCGTAATGGACAAGGCGGTGGCTTTCATGAACGAGGCGGTTCGTGATGACCGGCCCTTTCTCGCTGTCATCTGGTTTCACGCCCCCCACGTGCCGGTTGTAGGTGGCCCGGAGTTCTTGGCTATGTATCCAGATCTTGATGAAGACACTCAGCACTATTACGCGGTAATCACGGCAGTAGATCGCCAGATGGGTCGTTTGAGATCGTTGTTGCGGGAGTGGGGTGTGGCGGACAATACCATGGTCTGTTTTACGGCGGATAATGGCCCAGAAGGGAATCCAGGAAAAATAGGTCGTTCTCAGGGTTCGGCGGACCCATTTCGAGGGCGCAAGCGCTCGCTGTATGAAGGAGGCGTGCGAGTGCCAGGCCTAATCGAATGGCCAGCTCGCATAGAAGCGGGAAGGGAGACTTCCGTGTCAGTAGTTACGAGCGACTATTTTCCAACCGTGTTGGATATAATTGGATACAAGCTCTCCGAAGACCTTCGACGGCCTTACGATGGAGTCTCCCTAATTCCGCTTCTAGAAGACAAGCGGTTTGCTCGGCCGTCGCCAATCGGATTTCAAGGGCACGGTTTGGCGACGTTCAATGATAATCGTTTCAAGCTCGTTCACAATCCAAGCAAGAAACGGCAAAGGCACGATAATGGAACGACTCCTGTGGCGGAATGGGAGCTATACGATTTGCTCGAAGATCCGGGAGAGACAACGAACATTATCGAACGGCATGCATCGCTGGCGAATCGTATGCGCGAACAGCTACAAGCGTGGCAGGCATCTTGCGCAGCCAGTGCAGAAGGGGCGGATTATTAAGGATATTCGAACCGGGATTAAAAAGGCTGCTACCATTTCTAGACGGAGGCCAGAGCCCTTCGTCTAGGCTCAGGATTACTCCAGTCCTTCCTACCTTAATAAAACTTGGGCCTATCCGATTTTCGGCTGTAGGTATTCGAGTGTAACGCTCCGCTTGGATCTATTCAGTCCGTTTAAGTTTCCCTGGTAGAGTATCTTGCCTCCTTTGGGTCCACCGCCGGGGCCGACCTCAATGAGGTAATCTGCTTCGGCAATCAGGTCGAGGTGATGCTCGATGACGATGACTGTGTGACCTTGGTCGACGAGCCTATGTAGGAGGCGGATCAGTTTCTCGCAATCGCTTAGATGGAGCCCAATGGTGGGCTCTTCGAGAATATAGAGGTTCTTTCGTTGAATACCTCTTCGGCGATCCGTGAAAGTCTGTAGGCCTCTGGCCAATTCTGTGGCCAGCTTCATTCGCTGAGCTTCCCCGCCAGAAAGTGTGGGACTACTTTGTCCAAGGGTTAGGTAACCGAGACCGGTCTCTACCATCAACTGCATGGTTTCTTGGAGCCGTGTGTGGAAACTGAAGAACTCGGCAGCCTCATCAAAAGTCATGTTCAGGGTGTCGGCGATATTCTTTCCTCGCCAATGCAGTTCGAGCAATTCTTGCCCGTATCGAAGACCGTTACAGTCCTCGCAAACCATATAGGTGTCGGGCATGAAACTCATTTCCAGTTTCACCCTGCCAGCTCCGGAACAAGTAGGGCACCGCCCATGAGGTGTATTGAATGAAAAGCGGCCCGGCTTGTAGCCCCTCATTTTCGCTTCCGGCAGGCTGGCGAAAAATTGTCGGATGATATCGAATACACCTAAATAGGTCGCAGGGGTTGAACGAGGCGTTTTTCCGATGGGCGACTGATCGACTTCCAAGACCGAACGAAATCGATGGCCGCCGGTTAACTGATCGAAGAGAATGGATCCCTCTTCGCCCTCGATAGGTTTGCCTTTGTTGGCGAACAGCTTGCCGCTTAGGTTGTTTTTTTTAGCTTTGATCGCGTAGCATACCGCATTTCCGAGGAGGTCGCGGATAAGAGAGGATTTACCCGCTCCTGACGAACCGCAAACCATAATCAAACGTTCCATAGGAAATCGAATAGATTGGTTCTTTAGATTTCGGAAATTCACTCCGGAAAGTTTCACCCATAAGTCTTGATTGGCAGCGCGAGGCGGCGGTTTTCTGTATTCGCCGCGGATTGGATGAGGTATGCCTTTCTTCAGATATTTGCCGGTCAATGACGAACGATTGCCCTTCAATTGCTCGAGGGTACCTTCGGCTATGAGCTCTCCGCCTTGGGTTCCTGCTCCCGGCCCAAGATCGATGATGCGATCCGCGTTTTCCATCATGGCTTCATCATGTTCGACAACGAGCAAAGTATTGCCCTTCGATCGTAGGGATTTGAGGGTGCCGATAAGGCGATCGCCATCGCGGGCATGCAAGCCGATGCTGGGTTCATCGAGAATATATAGTACTCCTGCCAGATTAGACCCTAGTTGAGCAGCCAGACGAATGCGTTGAGCTTCGCCCCCGGAAAGCGTTTGCGTTGCTCGATCGAGCGATAGGTATTCTAGTCCGACGCTATCCATAAACTGGAGACGTTCTCGAATTTGGTCGACTATATCCCGGGCAATCAATTTTCCGCGAGCGTCTAGTTTCAGACGATTAAGTGTCTCGAGAAGTACTCGCGGTGTCAGGGAAAGGAGCTGAGGAAGGGAGATCCAGCGGTTAGCTTTCAGTGGGAGAAATACATTCCGGCTGGTGCGATTTAGCCGTTCCCCTTGGCAATCCGGGCAGATGACGATCTCGTCCGATTCGTCGTCATCACCCGCGTCAGCCCCGATAGATTTTTCCAATAGTTCGTTTTCATCGAGCTGTTCTCGCATCCAGGGATAAATGCGGCCGTGGCCCCGGCAGGTGGGGCACCAGCCCTTGCTCGAATTGAATGAAAAGTCTTTGGGATCTAGTTCAGGCAAGGCTTGGCCCGTTCGCGGATCCATGCGATGAGTGGAGAGCCAGGAGACAATTTCCTCCCGGTCGTCCAGGAGCAAGGCTGTGCCTTTTCCTCGTTTCAGCGCTTCTTGCAAAACTGATTTGATTTTCGCCTTGGACCCTCGAAGTGAATCCAAGTCGGCTATGACGATTTCAATATTGTGCTCGCGATAGCGGTCTAGTTTTTCGAAGTCCTCCGTTAGAATGATCTCCCCATCTACCCGCATCATCTCGTATCCGTGATTCGCTATCCAATTAGCGATCGGCTGATGGTGGCCCTTGCGATTTCGGATAACGGGAGAGCAAATTAGGAGCTGTTGTGATTTGCGAGCCGCGGGTTGTCGTAGTATCGAGTGCAGCCGCTTTTCTAAATGGACAGTTGTTTGCGAAAGCATGGCTTCGCCCGTGTTCGGGTTGTGGGGCACACCGAGCCGCGAGTACAACAATCGAAGGTATTGGGCGACCTCGGTGATTGTCGCCACAGTCGATTTACGACTTCCTCGTGTCACTCTCTGTTCAATGGCGATTGTCGGCTGAATGCCGTTCAATTGATCCAAGTCGGGTCGCGGTAGCTGCTCTACGAATTGACGGGCGTAGGGCGACATTGATTCCATGAACCGACGCTGCCCTTCTCCAAAAGCGATATCGAAGGCTAGTGTAGACTTTCCAGAGCCTGATACGCCTGTGACGACCGATAACGAATAGTGAGGAATGGATACTTCTATATTCTTTAGATTGTGCTCTCTAGCGCCAAGAATATGAAGTTCTCTTTCGCAGTTGCCATTCGCTTGGTTGGTCTCGTAGCTCCCTTGGCTTTCGGCAGCCAGCAAGACCTGGTTGGCGTCTAACTCACGGGCCAAGTATTTGCCTGTTTCCGTCATAGCCGAGGCGGCACAGCTTGTTGGAGGTCCTTGAAAGACCAAGCGGCCTCCATAAGATCCGGCCTCGGGTCCGAGCTCGATGATCCAATCTGCTGATTTTAATACGTCCAAATTATGCTCTATGACGATCAGACTGTGACCGTGATCCACGAGCTGCTGCAACGCGGCCAATAGACATTTGACGTCGTGCTTATGCAGCCCCGTTGTGGGTTCGTCCAGTAGGATAAGGGATGAGCCAGAATCCGGATTAGAGGATTTTGAAGAGCCGCGTTTTATACTGTTGTTAACCCGCAAATACTTAACCAACTTCAGCCGTTGGGACTCTCCGCCGGATAGAGTGTTTAGTGGCTGACCCAATTTAAGATAGCCAAGACCAATCTGGGATAGGGCAGTCAGCTTGTCGTAAATTTTTGGGTACTCTTGGAAGAGCTGCATAGCCTGCTCGATTGTCAGGTCTAGCAGATCGGCAATGGAGTGATTGAGAAAACGTATTTCGAGCAGCTCGGCTTTAAAGCGGCGACCATTGCAATGAGGGCAAGGTACATATACGTCGCTAAGGAATTGCATTTCCACTTTTTCGTATCCAAGCCCTTTGCAGTGCTCGCATCGACCATCGCCCGCATTGAAGGAGAAACTGGAGGCTGTATAGCCTTGGGCCTCCGCTTCGGGTAGCTTTCCGAAGAGTTTTCGAACTTCATCCCAGGCATCCACGAAAACAGCGGGGTTTGATCGCGGCGTGCGACTGATTGGCGTTTGGTCGACGAGAACGATTTCGTCGGGCTCGGAATCGCAATCAATCGATTCGATGGCAGCGGGATCCACCGCTAGTCGACCACGTTCGGAAAGGAGGGGCTGGTAGAGGACGTTGTTTAGGAGCGTGCTCTTGCCCGAGCCCGATACTCCGCTAATACAAACGAATCGAGCAAGTGGAATGTCTATATCCAGATCTTGGATATTGTGTTTGCTGGCTCCTCGGATACGAATGCTGGGTTGCTTCTTACTAGTTTTGCCGAAATTGACGGGACGGAGATCGGAGGGGGATTCTATAGATTGCCTCCCTGAAAGATAGGATCCCGTTATACTCGAATCGCTGGAAGCGAGCTCTTTGACGTTGCCTTGGAATACAATCTGTCCGCCTTTGGGCCCCGGTTCAGGGCCGATCTCTAGCACATGATCCGCTGCTGTAATTATAGCATCATCGTGTTCGACGACAACGACCGTATTGCCGCCATTGACCAAGTTTCGAATGATATTGATAAGCCGATCAATGTCGCGCGGATGGAGACCTACCGATGGCTCATCGAGGACGAACAGGGTATCCACCAGCGAGGTACCGAGGCAAGAGGTCAAGGTGACGCGTTCAACTTCCCCGCCACTCAGGGTACGGGCTGGCCGATCGAGTGTGAGATAGCCGAGCCCAACATGGTTCAAGTAATGCAGACGCGATTTTATTGATTCTAGAGCTAGGTCCGATTGGCGATTTGCCACCGCATCTGAATTTGAATCGGAAACCTTAGCTGATTTGCCATTTATGAAGTTTTGGAGATCGCTTATTGGCGTCTGGTACAGATCAGGAAGCCGAAAGCCATTCCATTTCCAGCAAAGGGCGTCTGGTTGAAGGCGAGTTCCCTCGCAGTTGGGGCACTTTACGTAAGCCCGGTAGCGGGATAGGAAGATGCGGACATGCATCTTGTAGGTATTCTTTTCCAGCCAGTCGAAGAAGCCTTTGACTCCGTACCAGACGATACCGTCCCAGTCTTCATCAGCCTTCCGATTTCGGTAAGCGCATTCGCCATTGATGATGATATCCTGATGGCTCTGGGAGAGTTTGTTGAATGGTTTTTCGGTCGGAATTTTCAGCCGTTTACAGGCTCGTTCCAAGTCAGCCTTGCTTTCGCCGTAGACCTTTCCTTCGAATGGACGAATCAGACCCTCTTCGATACTGAGATTTCTATCTGGAATCGCCAGTCGGTAATCGATTTCGATAACCCTTCCGAATCCGCGGCATTTGACACAGGCACCGACAGGTGAATTAAAGGAGAACAGTGCGGGTATCGCCGGACGAAAACGTCGACCCGATTTGGGAGAATGCAACCCTCGCGAAAAGCGATCCATCAGTTTGCAATCCTTGCTAAATAAACAGAGTTCTCCTTGGCCAAATTCTAGCGCGGTTTCAGCAGCTTCTAGAAACCGCTGAAAGTTTTCGTCTTTCAGTTGTATCCTGTCTTGAATGACAAAGATGCAATCGACTCCGATTTCGGCGATGCGTGTCGTCGCAGCACTGTCATCCACTCGATGGACCGTGTTTTCCGAATCGATGAAACGGGAATAGCCCTGGGCTTTGACGTTCTTGAAGATCTCCTTCCAAGTCAGTTTTTCGGGCCGTTTGACTTCGAAGGCGACGATGACCGTATTTCCGTTCCAGGCTTCTTTGGCTTTGGTCCAAATCGTCCTGGGATTGTCGTCCTGTATCTCTTCGCCCGTCTCAGGATCGTAGAGAGAGGCGACATGACTAAACCACACTTTGAAGAAGTCCGTGAGCTCAGTCATGGTTCCAACTGTGGAACGCGAGGTCTTGATCGTGTTCTTTTGTTCGATCGCGATTGAAGGACGGGCGTTTTCCGCTGAATCGAGGTCTGGCTTCTCTAAAAGGTCGAGAAATTGCCTCGTGTAGGAACTGAAGGTTTCCACATATCGTCGCTGGCCCTCGGCATGGAGCGTTTCAAATACTAGCGATGATTTGCCTGCCCCGCTAAGCCCCGTCACGGCGACGTATTTACCCAGCGGTATATCGACATCTATATTCTTTAGATTGTTTTGTCGAACGCCACGGAGACGAATAGATTGCAGTTTTGAAACGGATTTTGGCATCTGGACTGGAACTTGCAGTCATCCCGACTTGCGCCGCCGCAAGGTGGATGATAAATATGGTTTCAGGCGTGAATCATCCCCGATAGCAATTCGATGTAGGCTTGAATTGGAGCTTCTGGAGAAAAGTGTTTTCGTGCATATTCGCACGCAGCAGCGGACATTCGCTGCCGCAGGTTGGAGTCTGCTATCAATTTCTCCAGAGAATCAACGAATGCGTCCTCGTTACTGTGATCGATCAACATTCCGGAGACATTCGAATCGAAGGTTTCGCCAACGCCGCCCACATCGTAGGCTACAACGGGTAGGCCACTCATCTGGGCTTCAACGAGAGCGTTAGGCAGGGATTCTTTTGCGGACGCGTGGATAGCGATGTCGCTTTTCTGATAGAGATTGGTAGGATCCTCGAGCAATCCCGGGAATTCGACGCGATGATCGATTCCCAATCGGCTTGCTAATTGGATACATGCATTTCGTTCGGGTCCATCCCCTGCAAGTGTCAATTTCCAGTCGAAGTTCCGTGCCAGCTTGCTGCAGATTTGGAGAAGTCGTTTTTGCTTCTTTTCTGGGCGGAACATGCTAGCGCAGACGAGCCTAATAGGTCTCTTCCCGGAGTCGGCTTTTTCTTCTCCACCTGTGGAAAATTTACGGATACAGCCGTTGTAGATGACTTGAGCGTCAGGGCCTCTGTCGATCCCGTATGTAATTTGGAGTCGCTTGAGAGCTTCCCGGCTATTGGCCACGAGGCGATCCGATCTCTTGAGGGCTCTGCGCTGGAGGTATGGAATCGACTTGCCGGTGCGGAAGGTAGACACCAACTTCAATTCTCGAGTAGATTGAGCCAGCAAACCAACCTGGCAATTGGCCATTCTACCCATGCCTATGGCGACATCGAAACCTTCTGTTAGCAGCAGTTTCTTTAGGCCCGGGGCGAACCAGTCGGTCTTCAAGGGGCCTTGAGTCAGATATCGGACCTGGAAGGATCCTTCAGCTGCCTGTTTGTCGAGGATGCCCCCTTCGCGAAACACAATAACACTAGTTTCCAGGCCGGCTTGGGCGAGCCCCTCGGCTATGTGGAGCGTTTGATTTTCGGTGCCGCCATTGCGTAGATGATCCTGTAGGAGGGCGATTCGCATTAAGGAAAGGCCATTCAGGCGTTTCTCTTCTCCAGGGCAATTTATTTAATTCCTTTGATGGATATAACTGGGCTGATCGTGAGGGGGAGTGTCAGTCAGGCTCGAAGGACTGGCTCTGACTTAAGCTTACTTCCGCGGTCGCGGTAGAGCGGTGACGGATAGACTGATGGGTCAACTTCCTGTTTTGCGCGACTTAGAGTCCCTGCGTTCCCCATGGCCAATAGAGTCAGCTTTGCGAATAGAGGCTGAAACTGGATCGATCCATGGCCCGAATGACTTTTTGTTATTTTAGAGTCTACTGGGTTGAATTGATGCGACCTCCTCTCAGTCTCCGCCATTCGCTCATTATTTATAAGAAGTGATATTGGCCCTCCCACATTGAGCTGGCAATGGAACGTTCAATCGCCTTGTCTGGTCTCGAGCGTAAGTGAAATGGCATTATTCATAAAAAGAGCCTTAGTTAGTGCCCTCGGCGTCTTTATCGGCAGCTCGCTGCTCCCTGGAATCTATTGCGACGATTCGACGTCGCTGTTTTTAGCGGTCTTGCTTTTGGGTATCTTTTCAGCGGTGCTGCGACCCATCCTTGTTCTTTTGACGCTTCCTTTCGTCGTCCTGACGATGGGGATTGGCCTTTTGATGATCAATGCGTTGCTGTACGCATTCGTTGGCTATCTGGTTAACGGGTTTTACGTGGACGGATTTGGCTACGCCTTTTTAGGATCCTTCATCATCACGCTGCTCAATTTATTTTTCAACAAATGGATCAATGGGGGAGCGAAACGTTCGAAAACCAGAATCCGAGTTGAAAAGCGGGGATCTGTGGATGTTGGGATTGATCAGAGGGTAAGTAAGCAAACGCTTTCCGAGCGTCGGGCTATTCATCACAACGACGACGTTATCGATATTTAGCCTTTGTTGGTCATCATTGTCCTAGACAAGGACGAACATGTCACCTACTGCCTTCCTCCAACGATTGGAACCATGTTTGAAGATAAGTACGATCTCATAGTTATTGGAGGAGGGCCAGCTGGATATGCGGCTGCCATTAGAGCGGGCCAGCTTGGCAAACGAGCGGCTTGTATCGAGATGGAGCGTGCCGGCGGTACCTGCTTGAATTGGGGGTGTATACCGAGCAAAGCGCTGCTCAAGAGCGCTGAGTTGATGGCCAATATCGGCAAGGCGGAGACCTTTGGCATTAAAGTGGGTTCGGTCGACTATGATTTCGCCAAAGTGATCGAGCGGTCTCGGGGAGTGGCCGATCAGATGGCCAAGGGAATCGAATTCCTTTTCAAAAAGAACAAGGTCGATTACTTCGTCGCTAAAGCGCAGGTGAAGGGCGCTGGATCGATTGAATTGATTGAAGGTGACCGAAAAGGGGAAACGCTCTCGGCGGATAACATCCTCATCGCTACGGGTTGTCGGGCGAAGCAATTGCCGCTCTTGCCGGTTGACGGGGAGCGAGTCATGACTTCGCGGGAAGCGCTTGTCATGAATGAGCAGCCAAAATCGGTCGCCATCATCGGCTCTGGAGCCATCGGCGTCGAATTCGCCTATTTCCTCAATGCCTTCGGAACGGATGTTACTATTTTGGAAATCCTGCCTCAGCTTGTGCCAGTCGAGGACGAAGAAGTGGCCAAGGCATTGGAGCGGGCGTTCAAAAAGCAGAAGATCAAGAGCGAGCTCGGAATCGAAATAAAGAGTGCTGAAGTCGGCGATAAGTCGGTAAAAATTGAATACGTAAAGAGGGGTAAGGCGATCTCGTTGGAAGTGGATGCGGTAATCCAGGCGGTTGGCGTACAAGCCAATTTGGACGGAGCTTTGGCTGATTCCGTTAAACTGGAAACTGATCGCGGCTTCTTGGTCGTCGATGGGCGTTACCAAACTAATGTCGAAGGCATATATGCTGCGGGTGATATCATAGGTCCACCGACCTTGGCCCATGTAGCGACCTACGAAGCCATTCAAGCGGTCAATGGGATGTTTGACCAAAGCGAACCCAAGCGGGTGGCCAATTTTCCGGGCTGCACCTATTGCAATCCGCAAATAGCTAGCACGGGTCTCACTGAGAAGGCGGTCAAAGAACAAGGTATCGAATACCAGATTGGCAAGTTTCCGTTCCAGGCCTCAGGTAAAGCTGTGGCATCGAATTCTGCTGAAGGCTTCGTCAAGGTGCTGAGTGCTTCAGATACGGGAGAAATCCTGGGTGTCCACATCATAGGGCATGATGCTACTGAGCTGATAGCCGAATACTGCTTAGCCATGGAAATGGAGGGCACGATCGATGAGATTCACCATACGATCCACGCCCATCCAACCTTGAGCGAGGCGCTCATGGAAGCGGCTGCGGCGACGACAGACGAAGCGATACATATTTAGCGATCTGCGATCGGCATCTAGCCATTAGCCTTGGGCTAATTAAAAAAGGAAAATCAGGCTCGACTTTGCCGGTCTCGAGCCGAAAAGTCCGATCTTCAAAGCCTAACGGTCCCCGTAGTTCAATGGATAGAACACCGGTCTCCGGAACCGGCGATATGGGTTCGACTCCCGTCGGGGGCACCAATTCGCTTTGTAAGTCGTTGATTAACAAAGACTGGAAGAAGATAGGCTAGTTTGCATACAGATTGCATACAAAATATTAGTAGCATCCCGCTCTAATCACCCATCACCTTGGGGTTGGCTAATCCGTAATCTCGGTCGACTTCAACTTGCCGCGAAGGGCTGTGTTGGTGACGTTAAGCCGATTCGCGAGATTTGTGGGCTGGGCGCCGAATGAAATCAGTCTATTTCGTCGATTTTCGCAGTTCCATTCGGACGCGTTTATCCAAGAAACTAAAGAGTCGTTCACTATCGCTTCGCTCAGAATTGCGGGTATGTCCCCTAACTTTGTATACATCGAAAGTGTACTCGTCAGCGAGTCGAAAGAAGTCTTCATAAAGATCGGACAGATTTAATCGATCGCCTGATCCATTCTGGAAATTCGATTTTTCTAATCGATCCCTACGATTCGGCAAGCCAACGATGTTTTGA
>Ga0310343_10000916_pt1 | contig 14689 bp, 19 predicted proteins | sample HC15DNA2025_MG_FD_203519 | JGI IMG/M metagenome (GOLD analysis project Ga0310343, IMG submission 203519) | Marine microbial communities from station ALOHA, North Pacific Subtropical Gyre - HC15-DNA-20-25_MG | ecosystem: Environmental > Aquatic > Marine > Oceanic | place: Pacific Ocean: North... | reverse complement strand
TGATGATATTCCTGACGGTGGCGCTCAACATTTCGCTGACACAGTAAATGCTATAAAAATCAAGGATAAGAATATTGAAGTAGAAGTTCTTACGTCTGATTTTGATGGATCCAGGGAAGCTATTAAAAAAGTCATTGAATCACCAATTAAAGTATTTGCTCAAAATATCGAAACTGTTAAAAGACTTACACATCCTATTAGAGATCCTAGAGCAGGATATGAAAAAACACTAAAGGTATTAGAAACTGCAAAAGAACTAAATAAAAACATTATTACTAAAACTAGCATTATTGTTGGTCTTGGTGAGACAGATGCTGAAATTTACCAAACCTTTCAAGACTTAAGAGATCATAAAGTAGATATAGTCACACTGGGGCAATATTTACGACCAACACTAAACCATCATCCCGTAGACAGATGGGTAACCCCAGAACAATTTGAAAATTATAGAAAAAAAGGCCTAAAATATGGTTTTCTTGAAGTAATATCTGGGCCTATGGTAAGGTCTAGCTATAGAGCTGAAAGAGCTTTAGATTTTAACAACGCAGGATTATAAAATGATAGTAATTTCACCCGCAAAACGCTTAAGCAATAAAGCTTGCAATATAATTTTAAATGCTACAACACCTATTTTTAAAAAAGAAGCAAACCTTTTAGCAGCAGAGTTAGCCAAATTAAATGCATCTGATATTAGAAGCTTAATGAGAGTAAGCGAAAGTATAGCTGAAATAAATGTGGAGCGATTCAAGAGTTGGGACAATTCAACAACTGAAGAAAAAAGAGCTATCTTTCAATTTGAGGGCGATGTTTTTAAACATTTAGATGCAAAAAACTTAGACGATAAAGATATTAAGTATATGAACAAAAAACTTAGAATACTTTCAGGAATATATGGCGTTCTTAGGCCCTCAGATGAAATGAATCCATATAGGCTAGAAATGGGCACACAATACTCTGTTGGTAATAAAAAAAATCTGTACGAATTTTGGGGCGATAAGATAGCCAACCATCTTAAAACAGAGACAAAGGGCAATATTCTCTTTAATTTGGCTTCTGAAGAATATTATTCATCAATAAAAAAACATACTGGAACAATGAAAGTCATCAATTTCAAATTTCTTTCTATTTCAAATAACAAAGAAAGAGTTGTTGGAGTAATTGCCAAAAGAGCAAGAGGTGAAATGGCAAGATTTTTAATTAAAAATAGATTAGAAGACACTAAAGGAATAGAAAATTTCTCTTCAATGGGATTCAAGTTCAAAGAATTTGAAAATAATACCTTTACTTTTGTTGTTTCTTAGGCTCTTTAGCTAATAAATCATCAACTATTTCTAAAAGTTCATCAACATGCTCAAAAGTTTCATGAAAAGAAAAAACTACCTCGCGATGACGGCTTAGAAGAAGAAGGCCTTCTCGAAGTTTTTTTAACTGATCTACATTGCTCATACTATGGTGATATTCTAATGAACTTTTACATCAAAGCAATGTCCAAATATCTTGAAAATCACAGAAAAATAGTGGTAATATACACCCCCATTTGTTTTACAATAAGCAATGGTTATATTATAGTATAAATATGAGTTATGCATTAGCACTAGCAAATCCTGGTTCAGACCTTGATAGGTACTTGGCCCAAGTTTATGCAACACCGATACTCTCACGTGAAGAGGAGCTAGAGCTTACGAAAGAGTTTTATGCAACAGAGGATATTGAAGTAGCACATGAGCTTGTAATTTCTCATTTAAGATTTGTTATACACATAGCTAAATCATATGCAGGATACGGGCTTCCACTTGCCGACATCATACAAGAAGGAAACTTAGGCCTCATAAAGGCAGTTAAGCGTTTTAATCCCGAGAAAGGTGTAAGGCTTGTATCTTTTGCCGTACATTGGATCAAAGCAGAAATACATGAATTTATTCTCAAAAATTGGAGAATAGTAAAAATCGCTACCACTAAGGCTCAAAGAAAACTCTTTTTCAACCTAAGGAGCAAAAAGAAAGGTTCTGGCTGGCTTACTGATAAAGAAGCAAAACAAATAGCAACAGATTTAGATGTTTCGTTCAAAGAAGTCATGCATATGGAAAATAGAATGCATTCAGCAGACACACCATTTGATTTGCCTTCAGATGAAGAAGATGATGAGAAAGCATTCTCGCCAAGTCAATACTTGGAAGACAATTCATTTAATCCAGAACTGAATGCAGAGCAAGATAATTGGGAAGCAGTTAATCACCATGCCCTATTAAAAAATATTTCAAACCTTGATAAAAGATCTCAAGATATCATCCGTGCAAGATGGCTTGAAGACAACAAGTTAACGTTAAATGAATTAGCTGAGAAATATTCAATTTCAGCAGAACGAATAAGACAGATAGAATCAAAAGCTTTTAAGCAACTCAAAACAGCTTTAGTTAATGTCTAAAATAACAATAACTCTTAATGGAGAATCAAAAGAGTTAAATTCTAAAGAACTTAAAGATCTTTTAGCTGATCAAGCTCCAAAAGATAGGCCGTTTGCAATTGAAATTAATGGCATAATAGTTCCTAGTTCAAACTTCGATAACTTTAAATTGGAACATAATGACAATATTGAAATCATCGCAGCAGTCGGCGGAGGATAGTCTAGCAATAGGTTCGGAAACCTTTTCTTCAAGACTTATTGTTGGAACTGGAAAATATCCATCTGAGGAAACCGCTAAAAAAGCTATTGAGCTCTCTGGAGCTGAACTAGTTACGTTAGCACTTAAGAGATTCAACAAAGATGAAAAATCAGAAAACATTTTAAGACCAATAGGCACTAAGAAACTTTTGCCAAATACAGCAGGAGTTTTAACAGCAGAAGAAGCAATAAGATCAGCACATATTTCTAAAGAGCTTTTTCAAACTAATTTACTAAAACTCGAAATAATAACTTCAGCACAAAATCTTGATCCAAATATGGAAGAAACTCTAAAAGCAGCAAGAATATTATCAAAAGATAATTTTGAAATATACGTTTACTGCGATAGAGACATTAAAAACTGCAAAGAATTAGAGGATTTAGGGTGTGTAGCAATAATGCCTCTAGGGTCATCGATCGGATCAGGTAGAGGTTTTGACAATCTATTAGAACTAGAAAAGCTGCGTTCTGAAATTTCACAAATCCTAATTGTAGATGCGGGTTTAGGGGTTCCCTCTGAAGCATCAAAAGTAATGGAGATGGGATATGATGCCGTGCTGGTGAATAGTGCTATTGCTAAAGCACAAAATCCAATAACAATGGCTGAATCATTTAGAAGGGGTGTTGAGGCAGGCAGATTAGCTTATCTTGCTGGCAGAATTGCTGTGTCTAATAAAAGCAGCCCAAGCTCTCCTACTTCATTTTTAAAATGATTAAGACCTTTAGTTCAAGAGCTGGAAGGTTATCAGATACAAATAAGAAATTTTTAAACCTAAAATCTAAAGCGCTATTAGATAGTGGAAAAATACCAAAGACACAAAAGCCAGTTGTTATAGACATAGGTTTTGGAGACGCACAATCATTCGTAAAGGATGTTATTGAGAATCAAGACTATCTTTTCATTGGAATAGAACCTTATAAAAAAGGTTTCGCAAGAGCCATACAATTTTATGAGGAAAATAAATGCAAGAATCTATTTCTATTTAATGGGGATATACGTGATTTTTTTGAAAAAATGACATGTAAGGTAAATTATTTAAGGATTCATTTTCCAGACCCATGGCCCAAGAAAAAACATATTAAAAGAAGGCTTATATCAAAAGAATTTCTTTCTGCAGCACACCAAAATTTAAAAAAAGGAGGAAGTATAGAAATAGTTACTGATTCATCTATTTATCAGAAGCACATAGAAGAGATTATTGGTTCCCAAAATTATTTCAAAATAATTACTAGTTTCCCTATCACATATAAAACTTCCACATTTAACAAAAAAGCTAGAGCAAAAGGCCATAGGATAAAAGAGTATGTCTTAGAGAAGATTAGCTAAAATATTGCTGCATAAAAATATATAGCATTCTTTCGGCTAGCTGAAAAACAAAAAAGGCTACAAGAGGACTTAGATCGAAGCCTCCTGCTGGAGGGATTACATTCCTAAAGCCAGAGACAGTTTTTTCATATAATTCTTGAACCAAACTTGTAAAAGAATTAAAAAAATTAACTCCAAAAGCATAAACCCAACTTAGCACCACACCAGCGAGAACAATAAACTTCAAAATTCCAATTAAAATAAAAGCTGTTTCAAAAATAGCTAGATTTATAACTGTTGTTATATCAAATGGGGTTGTCAGATAATAACTAACTGCATTAACTAAAAGAGCAGCAAATAAAAGACCTATATTTACTTTTTTATAGTGAATATTAAAAATCAATAGCAAAGGATAAAGCAGTATTTTTATAACTCTAGCAATTTTGTTGTAATTATCTGCTCTTGCATCATCGATCAAAAAAAGAATCAATATCAAGTAGACTAAAATTGTTTTGAGCCTTAAGGCCAATTCAATAATAATTTCAGTTTCCATTTTCTAGAAGAATATATAGAAAAATACGACACCAATAACGATCCAGGCAATACAGCCACCCCAACCTTCACTAACATCAGATGAGATATCGATATCATCAACATAATCATCAGGGTCAGATATGTAATCATCTCCTTCTGTTAATTCTGAGTCAGTTGAAAGATTATTTAATTCATCATTTTCATCAAAATCTTGTATTTCATCGACTTCATCATTAATTCTTTTAAGAGTTTTTTCACTGATTTCATTAACAATATTTTCAGATTTTCCAATTACTACATCAGCTTTCTTTTCCATTGTGTAAATGGGATTTGTATTAATTTGTTTTCTTCTAGCTGTTCTTTCTACTCTTCTAGCAATTCTTTCTAGTCTTCTGGTTCTTCTATCCTTCATTTTTTATTTTTCTTTTTCCAAAGATCAGAGTTCCCAACCTCACCATATTTGTATTAAACGATATGGCTTCTCTATAATCATTAGACATTCCCATTGAAAGTATTTCAACCCTATTATCTATTAATTGCAGCTTTTTAAAAAAATTTTCTGCAGACTCAAATTGGGCCATTAATTCAGCATTACTAATATTATTTTCTGATATTGCCATGACCCCCTTAATTTCAACTTTCGAATCTTTATTATGATTTTTGACAATACTTAGTATCTCATTTTCTGAAAGCCCAGCTTTTGTTTCTTCTAATCCTAATTTTAATTGAAGAAGAATTCTTATTGATTCTTTTGGTTTACTGTTCACAAGAAGTTTGTAGATTTTTTGTCGTGAAACTGAATGAATAAGATAAGATGTGTCTGAAATCTTAGAAAGTTTATTTGATTGTATATTTCCAAGAAAATGCCATTTGATGTCATCAGGAAGTTTAGCCTTCTTTTCCAACATCTCTTGCAAAAAGTTTTCGCCAAAATCTCTATGCCCGAGATTATAAAGTTTTAAAATCTTTTCTAATGGCTGCCCTTTAGAAACTGCGACAAGACAAATATCTGAGCCAAGCTCATTCTTAATTCGATTGTATGATCTCAAGTTCATCCTTAATCTTTACACATTTTGGTGGCAGCGAATCCATATTTAGTCGTCTAAAATCTTCTCTAGCATTATTTGTTTGTGATCTGTTTTTAAAAGGACCAACAACGACAATGTAGTTAAAATTATTAACGCTATTTACGTTCTCAACTCTCGCCTCATAATTAATCTTTTGAAGTTGTAAAACTTGGCTTTCTGCTGCTTGTTGAGATTTGAAACTGCCTGATTGAACAAAAAATTGACAATTATCTTCCAGTTGTGGTGTTTGATAATCTATTTCCTCAAATACATCATCCTCAAGAATGGTTTGAAACTCATAATCAACATCCAATAAATTAAAATCTTCTAAACTAGAAAATTCTTTCTCATCTTTTAGTAAAGTTGTTGCTAAAGCGATCACTAAAACTGTAATTCCAATTGTGATAATTAAAGTTGATCCTATTTTGAGTGGGAATTTAGTATTTTTATAGGAGATGTTAGCCATCTTACATTTTTTCTAGCGGCTCTACATTTAAGATTCTAAAACTATTTGCCAACACAATTTGTGTTGCTGTGGTAAGTAGCAATCTTGTATTCTCGATTGATTCATTTTCTCCAATTACAGGATTCATTTCATAGAATGTATGGAAAGACGCTGATAAGTCTTTTATATAGTGAACTAGAGAATGAGGAGATCTTTCATTAGTAAAGCCCTCCAAGAGATTAGGAAAATTTAGTATTTTATTTACAAGATCAAAATTTTGTTTTATTTCGTTTTCTTCAATTTTTTTATTGGGATCAAATATTTTCTTCGCCAAAATAGAGCAACATCTTACGTGAGCATATTGTGAGTAAAAGTAAGGGTTATTTTTGCTTTCATCTTTAGCAAGATTAATATCAAAGTCCATTGGATGATCTGATTTTTTTTCAAGAAAAAAGAATTTAATCACATCTGGACCAAGCTCATTCCTCAATTCTTGTAATGAATGGTAATCACCTTTCCTGGTAGACATCATTTTCTTTTTGCCATCTTCATATAAGTTTACTAACTGATAAAGCATAAACTCGATTTCTTGTTTATCGCTCTTCATGACATCAAATGCAGCTGTTAGTCTTGGAATGTATCCATGATGATCAGCACCAAAGACATTTATACACAGATCATAGCCTCTATCTATTTTATTTTTGTGATACCCAACGTCAGTTAAGTAATATGTTGGCTCCCCGTTTTCTCTTAGTAAAACTCTATCTTTGTCGTCTTTAAAATCTGTAGTTTTAAACCATACTGCACCATCCTTAGAAAACGTATGATCAGCTTTTTCAATAATAGATAGTGATTTTGATAAATCAGAAGCAGGCTCTTCAATAGAACCTAGTGAGCTTTCATGGAACCAGTTATGATGAATTATATTAAAACTATGCAGTTCTTCTTTTATTGAGTCTAGAATCTTTGTAACTGAAAAATTCTTTGCTTTATTCCATGTTTCATTGTGGTTTTTTTGTAAATATTCAGAAATTTCATCAAGCCTTTTTTCTTTATCATTAGAAAATATCTCTGAATTAAGCTCAATCTCAATTTTTTCATTAGATTTTAAAAACTCTTTAGCAATTTCATGTATGTAATCGCCTTCATACATTCCTTCGGCAGAAAAGTCCTTTGCATAAGCCTTTGTTAGTATGCTGCTAGTCAATATAGATATTTGTCTGCCAGCATCATTTACATAATATTCTTTTGTAACCTCACAGCCTGAATTTTCTAGCAGATTAGATAATGCCATTCCCAAGACTGCGCCTCTGCCATGTCCGACATGAAGTGGTCCAGTAGGATTAGATGAGACAAATTCTAATAATATTTTTTTATTATTTTTTTTGTTCTTTCCATAATTTGGACCTTTCTCTATGAGCTCTTTTAATTTATTTGCTTTTGTTTCCATATTCAGAAAAATGTTAAGAAACCCAGGACCAAGAATCTCAGATTTCTCAATGCATGATATAGATAATTTGGCACTTATAAGCTCTGCGATTTCGGCTGGTTTTTTATTCAGCTTTTTAGAAAGTTTAAGTGCACAGCTGGTTGAAAAATCACCGTGCTCATGTGTATCACTAATATCAAAAGAAATCAGAGCATTATCTTGATCTGAAAACTCTTTCCCTAAATCTTTAAAAATTAATTTAACAACTTTCAGAAGCTCTTTATTTAACAGATCAATCAGAGACATTAAGAACTCTCCTTGGATCAATATAGACCAATGTATATTTGTCTTTATCTGATGCACTTAGCCCGAACCTAGATCTAAAGTTTTTTGGCTGATTATTCATGATTCGATACATATTTATTTCTGGTAGATACTCAAGATGCTTATCGCCACATAAAGCTGAAAGATTACCTACCCGTACAACTTCGCATCTAGTTTGAGTACCATTAACATTCATAACTACAGTTGAAAAATGGCTTACATCACTGGATGCTCTTATTTCTCGCAAAGACTCATAAAAAAGAACTTCAAGCTCACGAATAGTGGGAAGTTCTAATGAATCTTGCATCTTTACAGAGAAGTTGTGTAAAGATTTTTCTCTATTATTACCAAACTCTCCTCCAGTATATGAAGATTTTAAGGAAACTTTTAAGTTCTTAGAATATTTTGAAAGTATCTCAAAGACATCCCTTAGAGATCCAAGCTGATGAATATATTTTTCTTCAGCAACACGTAATTCTTTGTCATTTTTTTTCCACTTTTCCTCTAATTGGTCGGCAATTCTTTCCTGTCTTGCTAATTCTCTTTGTTCACTTTTAAGAATTGCATCCTGTTGATTAACTTTTGCATTAAATTCAGCCTCTCTTTTTTGGTTTATTTCCTGTTCATCAGCTGAATTTACTTTAACTAGTTCTAATAACTGATCTAGGTTAGTAGGTGTTGTTACGTCCTCCCGAGCAGCCAATAAAAAAGATGCAAAAATAAAAAAAACTAAAACAAACTCTTTATCCATCATTTTTTATTCTACTTGCATAAGATCCATCACGAGTATCTATCTTTATCATATCGCCTTCATTTATAAATATAGGTACTTGTATTTCTTTTCCTGAATTAATGAATGCAGGCTTAAGTGTATTAGAAACCGTATCTCCTTTTAGTCCAGGCTCTGTTCTTACTATTTCTTTGTTAACAAAATTTGGAGGTTCAATATTAAGAACTTCTCCGTTCCAAAAAAGAATCTTGCATTCTTCTTCGCCATCGAGCCAATCTTTAACATCAACAAGCTTATCAAAAGGCACTTCAATTTGTTCAAAGCTAACCTGATCCATAAAAACAAAACTTTGACCCTCCGAGTACAGAAATTGATAATCTTTTTCTAATATATCTGCTTCTTCAACGCTTTCACCTGATTTAAATGTTCTCTCCCATACCTTTTGTGTGCGCAAGTTGTAGAGTTTAGTTCTCATAACAGCTTGCCCCTTTCCAGGCTTATGAAATTCATAAGATATTATTGAGCATGGCTCACCGTCTATGAGAATTTTTAACCCTTGTTTGAACTGATTAGTGGAATATTTCATCAATAACCTTTAGATTCTTTTATATGGCAAAGTCTATTTTACAACCTTTACTCTTTCTTTCTATCTCAGTAGTAACTTTTTTAGTTTGCTACTTATTAGCAATTACGGTGCAAGTTGGAACCATTTCTTATGACAATGTATCTTTAATCCTAGTAGTTATGGGCCTATCTTTTTTAATACATTGGATAATGTTTATTCCTTCATATGTTTTTCAAACTGAAAAATTCTACGATTTAACTGGTTCTTTAACATACATAACAATTTTGATCTTTGTTGTGTATATAAAACAACTTTTAGTCCATTCAGTGTTGGATCTAAGGTCAATTCTGATTCTTTCTTGCATCATCATATGGACTGTAAGACTTGGAAGCTTCCTTTTTTGGAGAGTGTTAAAAGATGGGGAAGATAAAAGGTTTAGGACAATTTTGCCTAGTTTTAGTCAATTGTTTATGACTTGGACACTCTCAGCAGCTTGGGTATTTATACAACTTATAGCAGCATTAGTGGCTTTAACATCATTAGAAGCAGCAAAAGTTCCATTTGGGATTGTTGGATACATAGGCCTTGGCCTTTGGATCTTTGGTTTTATTTTTCAAGTGGTAGCAGATTATCAGAAAACACGATTTAAAAGTAACCCTAAAAATGAAGGCAATTTTATAAATGAAGGGCTGTGGAGAATTTCAAGACATCCAAATTACTTTGGAGAGATAGTCCTTTGGACTGGGATAGCAGTTATGGCAGTACCAGTGATGTCTGGACTTCAGTACTTTTCATTGATTTCTCCTGTCTTCGGATTTTTGCTGATTTATTTTGTAAGTGGCGTAAGACTTTTAGAAAATAAAGCTGATAAGAAATGGGGCAACGATTCTAACTACCATGAATACAAGGAGAAAACACCTGTATTTTTCCCAAAATTTTTCTAAATAATGTAAAAAACATTAAAAATAAGTGTAATTTTTTTACTTAATTTAAGATATATTTAAGCTACAAGTAGGTGTAAAATTACACTAATTTGATATATTTAGTGATCAAGTTTTGAAAGGGGTTATACATATGAGAACAAATATTCTTTTATTATCATTATTAGCATTTTTTGCATCTGCAGAAAATACTGATATTGAAGAAATTTTAAACGAGAATGAAAGCAATTTTTCGCTTTCAGAAAAATCACAGGACAAAGTGAATGATCTCTCAACAGAGAAAGATTCATTACTTGCAGAGTGGAAAGTAGTAGTCAAACAAGTTGAAGGTTTAAAAATCTACAACGAACAAAAAAGACGCCAAATTAAAGCTCAAGAAGAAAGATTAGCAACTATAGCAGAACAAACAAAAGAAATAGTTGTAATCAAAAGGGATATTCCGGCTCTTATGGAGAAAATGGCAGAAGGTCTTGATGAATTTGTAAGGTTAGATGCTCCTTTTTCACTCGATGAGAGAATTGCTAGAGTTAATCAAGTAACAAATACTCTTTCAGACCCAACCGTTACAACATCTGAACAAGTTAGACAAATACTTGAAGCCTATAGTATTGAAGGTGAATATGGTAGAACTATTGAAACATATGAAGATGCTATCGAAATTGATGGAGAAGAAAAAGTAGTAAATATTCTTAGAATTGGCCGAATAGCTCTTATGTATCAATTAAAAGATCAAAGCCAAGCAGGTATATGGGATCCAGATGCAAAGGAATGGGTTGAAGTGGATGGCTATAGGCTAGCAATAAGAGATGGCATTAGAATGGCAAACAAAACAGCGCCTTTAGATCTATTAGCCGTGCCTGTAAAAATTAAAGGAGGCAAGTAATGAGATACTTAAAGATAATTTTACTTACTTTTTTAATTTCAAATTCATATGTGTATGCACAAGAAGATGTTGCTGCGAGTCCAACAAATTTAGATCAACTATTAGAGCTTGTTAAACAAGGCAAAACTAAAGAACAAGCAGAAAATAGAAAGAGAGAAGCTGAATTTGAAGCAAAGGTAGATGACCAGGATGCAATTCTTAAACGTGAACAAAGAGAATTAGAGAGACAGGAAAGGATTGCTGACCAATTAGAGGAAGAGTTCAAGAACAATCAAGAAAGATTACGAGTTGCTGAGGAAGCATATCTTAAGCAACTTGGATCTTTGAATGAAATTTTTGGGCATATGCAGAGCATTAGTACTGATTCAAGAGTGACATTCGAATCTTCTTTAACTGCAGCAGAATTTGGCAAAGAAAGAGAAGAATTTCTAAAACGACTAAGCAAAGATATGAGTGGAGCAACAGTTCTTCCTACCATTGAGGACATCGAAACGCTTTGGGGTTATATGATGGAAGAAATGATTGCAGCTGGAGAAGTCAGTCGATTCTCAGCAGATGTAATAAATGTTGATGGAACTCAAACTAATTGTGAAGTTGTAAGAGTTGGTGTTTATAACGCTGTTTGTGGCGATAAATATTTAGAATATGTTCCTTCTAAAGGACAATATCAATTTTTGGCAAGACAACCGGCTGGAAGATATACAAATTCAGCTGACAGATTGTCTGATGCAGATGCTTCAAGTGGTTATGTTAGCTTTTCTGTAGACCCAAGTGGGCCTTCTGGAGGAGCTTTGCTAGCTAATCTTGTTCAAAACCCTTCACTTCTAGAAAGAATTCAACAAGGAGGAATAATTGGATACATTATTTTAGCTATTGGTGGAATAACACTTTTATATGCAATATTTAAATATGTAATGTTATGGCTAACCAGTAGAGCAGTACATGCTCAATTATCTAGCACGACTCCAAATCAATCTAATCCACTTGGAAGGGTTCTCACAGTTGGTAAGACTCATATGAAAGATGAGCTTGACAGACTTGAATTGAAATTAGCTGAAGCAATTATGGGCGAAAGGCCTGCAATTGAGAGAGGTATAAGTTTTGTTAAGATTGTTTCTGTTGTAGCCCCATTAGCAGGACTATTGGGTACAGTTACAGGTATGATTATTACTTTCCAGCAGATTACATTGTTTGGAACAGGTGATCCAAAAATTATGGCCGGCGGTATATCCCAGGCTCTAGTTACAACGGTATTAGGCCTTGTTGTTGCTATACCTACAACATTAGCACATTCTTTCCTACAATCCTCAGCTAGATCAGTTGTTGATGTACTTGAAGAACAAGCAACAGGAATTGTTGCTGAAAAAGCTAAGTAATAATGTACTGGTTAACAGAACTCTACATAGGTTTAAGAGACTTTATGGAGTCTGGTGGGCCAGTATTATGGTACATAGCTATTTTAGTTACATTCATGTGGGCTTTAATCTTTGAAAGAGTTTATTACTTTACATTTGTTCATGACAATTTTGCTTCAAATATTAAAGAAAAATATCTTTCAATGAAATTTAAGACCCCGTGGCATAAAAATCAAACGAAAACTAGATTCATTTCCGAAGGAAAAATTTCAATAAATAAAAACATTCAGCTTATACAAGTTTGTATAGCTTTATGTCCTTTATTTGGGTTAATGGGAACAGTAACAGGAATGATTGAAGTATTTCAGGTAATGGCATTTACAGGAGGTGGCGATGCTAGGTCCATGGCAGGAGGTGTTTCAAAAGCAACACTTCCAACAATGGCAGGAATGGTATCATCTCTATCAGGAGTATTAGCTATGATCTGGGTAAAGAATAAAGTTGAATCTAATGAACTTTTAATGGTTGATTATGTAACAGGATCAAATTCAAAAGCACAAGGAGGAAAAAAATGAGAAGAACAGCTATAAGTGCAGCTGCAAGAGATGAAGAAAGTGAAATAAACTTAACACCCATGCTCGATGTGGTGTTTATTATGCTTATCTTTTTTATTGTTACTGCAAACTTTATCAAGGAGCCAGGCTTAGAAGTAAATAGACCAGATTCTGACACTTCAGAAATCCAAGAAAATGCAGCAATACTGATTGCAATTGGCAGTAATGATGAAATTTATATGGATGGACGAAGAATAGATGTAAGGCAGGTAAAAGCTAATGTCTTGAAACTGCTTGCTGATAATCCACAAGGAACAGTTGTTGTGCAGGCTGACAAAACAGCTAGTGCAGATGCAATCATTCAAGTTATGGATGGAGCTAGAGATGCTGGAGTATTTGATATATCACTTGCAGCTGAACCAAATTAAAAAAATATGGGACTTAATGATTCTCCAGTAAAACGCTATTCATTTATAGCATTAGCACCATTTGTTGGCGCTTCATTATTTATTTTTATGGTCCTACTTGTAAGCACAGGCGATACAGGCGACATTGTTAAAGGAAGAAAAATAGGCGATGTCATAATGCCAGATAGAGAAATTGAGACGATTCTTGAAGAAGAAGTTGAGCCACCAGAAGAGCCAGAAGTTGCACCTCCAGACATTGCTCCGCCACAGCTAGATGTTAAACCCATAGCTGTTTCAGCATCAAAAGCCGCACCAGAAATAAATTTTAACCAAGGTAGTGGATCGCTATTTAGAGATGGTGAATATATTCCTTTATTCAAAGTGCAGCCTGTTTATCCACGAAGAGCACAAGAAAGAGGCACGGAGGGTTATGTCATAGTCGCATTTACCATTACTGAATCTGGAACAATTGAAGACCCATATGTTATTGAAGGCAAATGCAGAAGTGCAAAAAATAGAAGTGGTGAATACAATGATTGCTCTATGTTTAATTCAGCCACAATAAGAGCTGCAAAAAAATTAAAATATAAACCAACAGTAAGAGATGGCAGAGCAGTTGCAGTAGAAGATGTACCGCATAAATTTACATATGAAATAGAGGATGGTTCATGAGATTATTGCTTGCTTTAGTTATCTTTTTTATAACTCCTGAATTTTATAGTCAGTCTAAAAGCATTGAAGACTTAGATTCTGAATATGGTCTTCCAACATTAATTACGGATGAAGAAAAGAAGCGAGCTCTACAGAAGAAAAGATCAAAGGTTTTGACACAATCCGTACAGAGAAAAGTTACAAGAATAGTTGAAGCTTTTGATGATGCAAATGTTGCAGAAGACAAAAAAGCAATAATACTAAAAAGCGATGATTATTCTAAAGCAGAGAAAGAGCAACAGTCTAAAGTATTAGATAAAGAGATTAAAGCTGCAGTTGCTAAAGCTCAAAAAGAGATAAATGAGCTTAAAGAAAAAATAAACTCCCTTAAAAGTTATGACAGATCAATGGTTTGGTATTACCAAGGATATATAAACCTTGTATATGCCGATAATTTAGCTGGAGCAAGACAAAATTACCTTAGTTTAATAGCTGAAGAAGATGCTACACCACAAATAAAATTAGGCTCATATTATACAGTCTCTCAGTTATATCTTGCAGATGAAGATTTCACAAATGGCATTAAATATCTTCTAGAGTGGTTTAAAAAATCACCAGAGGTAACAGCACAAGCATATGTTCTTCTAGGCCAAGCTTATTTTCTTCTAGATGAGCATGAGAAAGCTTTTAGTAATCTTTATAAAGCAAAAACAATTACAGAAGAAGAAGGCGCTCTATTTAGAGAGAATTGGTATTCCTTATTAATCGCAACTTTATCAGAATTAGGTCTCAAAGAAGATCAAGTGCCACTATATGAAGAGGTTTTAGAGCTCTTT
>Ga0310343_10000914_pt1 | contig 14701 bp, 6 predicted proteins | sample HC15DNA2025_MG_FD_203519 | JGI IMG/M metagenome (GOLD analysis project Ga0310343, IMG submission 203519) | Marine microbial communities from station ALOHA, North Pacific Subtropical Gyre - HC15-DNA-20-25_MG | ecosystem: Environmental > Aquatic > Marine > Oceanic | place: Pacific Ocean: North... | reverse complement strand
TAACTATGGCTGTAGTTTCAAGAGCAATACCTACACTATTGAGAGGTGTATCACAAGCTGCTGACTCTACAAAGCAAGCTGACCATGCAGACATACAAGACAACGCAAACAGTAATCCAGTACAAGGTCTAACAAAACGATCTGGCACACAGTTTATTACTACACTAAGCAGTTCTGCTATTGGTAATGTTCATATACAAACTATAAACAGAGATATAAACGAAAGATATGTAGCAATATTTAGCAATGGTAATGTCAAAGTTTATGAGCTTGATGGTACTGAACTAACTGTACATAAACCTGATGGTACTGCTTACCTAAACACATCAAACCCAAGAAGTATAATAAAAACTATTACTATTGCTGACTTTACTTTTGTTGTAAATACCAGCATCACAACTGCTATGGATAGTGCGGTTAGTGCTGGCAATATAACTCAAGCTGTTGTATTTATAAATCAAGTTTCAGATAAGACTACATATTCAATAACAGTAGATGGGGTAACTGTTACTGATGACACTACAAATGATGCAACATTATCTACAACACAAGTAGCATCTGATCTAGTATCAGGTCTTAACTCTGGTCTTACAGGTTTTACGATTGCTAGAAATGGTCCTGTAATACACATCAAAAAAAATGATGGCAGTAATTTTTCTATAGATGGTACTGACTCTCAAGGTAATACACAGTTAACAGTAGTAAAAGATTCAGTACAAAGGTTTACTGACTTGCCTACTGTTTCTCCAAATGGTTATGTAGTAGAAATAAAAGGAGATGAAGCTACAAACTTTGATAATTACTACGTTAAGTTTGTCACTAATAATGGTGGTGCTTTTGAAGAAGGGCAATGGGAAGAGACTGTAGAAGCTGGCATACCTTTTAAGTTTGACTATGCAACAATGCCACACGTTCTTATACGTCAGGCAGATGGTAATTTTAGATTTGCAAGAGTAGATGGTGATAGTTATACAGCAAGCGGTCAAACATTTACTTTACCTAAATGGGGTGAACGTACTGTTGGAGATCAAGACTCTGCACCAAACCCTTCTTTTATCGGAGCTACTATAAACAACGTATTTTTCTTTAGAAACAGATTAGGGTTTCTAGCTGATGATAATGTTGTCTTATCAAGAGTTGCAGAGTTCTTTAACTTCTTTCCTGAGACAGTTATATCTGTTATAGATTCTGACCCTATAGACGTTGGTGCTTCTCATACTAAAGTTGCTATCCTCAAACACGCAGTAACTATGGGAGAACAGTTGATCTTGTTCTCAGATCAAACACAATTTGTTCTTACGTCTTCTTCTGATACGTTGACACCAAAGACTGCAAACGTAGTAGTAGCAACAGAATTTGAATCTAGTGATTCTGCACAGCCTGTAGGTTCTGGTTCTTCTATTTACTATCTAACGCAGAAAGGTAGTTTTGCTGGTGTAAGAGAATATATAACACAAGAGAATGTAGCTATCAAAGAAGCAAGTAATATCACTATTCATGTACCAAGACTTATACCAAGTAATGTTTTTAAGTTAGCTGTCAGTACAAACGAAGATGTTTTGGTTTTGCTCGGTACAGATAATCCAAACAAGTTGTACATAAACAGATGGCTATATGGAGAGAACTTTCAAAAGATATTAAATAGCTGGTCAACTTATACATTCAACTCTGCTAGGTCTATTAGAAATATAGACTTTATTGGTACTGATCTGTTTTGTGTAGTAGAAGAAGCAAATGGTACAACTTTAGAAAAGATACCTTTTGAAGCAGAGTTTAGAGAAGCTAACTCAGAGTTTGAATTTCATCTAGATCATAAAGTTACAGAAGCAACAACAGGTGTTTCTGTTGCTTACAACGCAAGTACAGACGTAAGCACTTTTACAGTACCTTATAGGTTAAGAGCCAATATGAATATTGTTGGTAGATATTTAGCAAGCGGTGAAACAAGTACTTTTGTAAACCCTCAAGGCAATACAGTAGCTTTAAAATCTGGTCAGCAGATACAAACAACAAACGCTACGAACGGTTCTACCTCTACCATCACAGCCAACGGTGATTTTAGAAATAGTAAATTTATTATCGGTGAACCTTTCTTGATGCACTATAGATTTAGTCAACAAAGACTTACAGAAGGTGCTGGTCAAAGAAGTGAATTTATTAGTGGTAGATTGCAGCTACATCACTTCTATATAAAGTTTGAAGATACAGGATTTTTTAGAGTAGAAGTAACACCTGAGAACAGAGATACAAGTACACATAAATTTACTGGTCGTTTGCTTGGTGCTGCGTCTGCTGCTATTGGTCAGATAAATCTAGAAACAGGTACGTTTAGAGTACCAATAATGAGTAGGGCAGATAGGGTTGATATAGATGTGAAGAATGACACTTTTCTACCAACACAGTTATCAAGTGCAGAATATGAAGCTATGTTCTATATGAGAAGTCGTAGAGTTTAGATGGGGTATTTGAGAAAAGCAAACATACATGACCTCAACCATGTATGTAAAAACATGAGGGATATAGACAAAAAAGAAGCTTATTATCAGACAGGCCAAGAACCAGAAGATGCACTACGACTAACATATCTGTATGGACAACAGGTGTTGACTATAGCTGGTGACGAAGATCAACCAATGGGTTTATGTGGTGTAATAAGTGATGGGTGTATATGGTGTATAACAACAGATGAATTGTTTAGTAATAGAAAATATAAAATACAATTAGTAAGAGAAGGTAAGAAATGGGTAGATGATCTATTGAAAAATTATAATTTGCTATACAATATGGTATATGCTGAGAATACAACAGCTATCAAATGGCTAAAAAGTCTTGGGTTTACTTTTATTAATTATCACGCAGAATATGGAAAACAAAGTAAACCATTTTATGAATTTCTGAGGATTGCCTAAATGTGTGTTCCTATACTAGGACTTACTGCTACGCAAGGAGGACTGTTTCTTGGGTCTTTAGGTCTTGGTTTGGCTAGTGGTTTAGCACAGAGAAGTGCAGCTAGGGCAGCAGCAGATCAGCAATATCAAAGTGCATTAATAACTAACGAATCAGCAGAAAGATCACTTGCTTTACAACAAGAAGCTTTAGCAGATAATTTAAAAGAAACCAGAGCATCTAAAGCACAAGAAAGTTTAGCTAAAACAATACAAGCATTACAGGCCAAAGGTAGAATAAGAGCATCAGAACAAGCAGGTTTGACTGTTCAGTTATTGTTGATGGACGAAGGAAGGCAAGCTGCAAATCAAAGAGAAGCTATTAATCAGGAACTTGAATCATTTAGTAGGCAATATACAAGAAGAACAGAAGGCTTAATTGCAGACAGAGACAATAGACGCAATCAATTAATAAGTAATATAAATCAAGCATATAATCAAATACCTTCTTTAGGTCAAGTCATATTAAATACAGCTACACAAGGCTTTAATACTTTTGCACAACTAGCATGACATCAAGTTACGAAAGCACAGCATTTAGATCATACGCAAGTCCAGTAGATACTTTCGTAGCACAACCAAGTGTGTTACCTAAAACAGGTGCAGAAGAACTTGCAGAAATATTAGAAACAGTAAATCCAACATTACAACAATTTATTGGTAATAGGTTATTACAAGAAAAAGCTAAAGGTGAACTTGAAGGTGAATTAAAAGTTATAGAAGCTGATCCAGAAACTTTAAAGCAAATTACAAAAGCTTTAAATAGTACTGACAAAAAAGCTGCAAGACAAATTTTAGGTAGTAGTCGTTTTGTTAGAACTGGTATTGAAAGAAGAATAGCTATAAATCAAGGATTAGCTCAAGACGCAAAGATAGAAGATTTTTTTAGTAATTACGCTGTAACAAAAACTAATCAAGAAGGTCAAGAAATATCAATTCCTTTAAGTAGATTTAGTGTTACTTCGCCTGAGTTTAAACAAGCTATGGCTGAATATAGAGAACAAAGTGTTGCTGATTTGACAGGTGTACGACCAGAGTTTGTAAATGAGTTTTTCTTACCTAGACAAGCTGTAGCTATAAATAAAGCTTTTAGTAATCAAGTAGAAAGCAATAATGAATTTAATATAGATCAAGCAGAAGATACTCTTAAAGATTCTATATTTTCTAATTTTAGTGTTATTGATTTTGATAATTTTGAAGAAACAGATTTATCAAATCCAGATTCTTTTGCATCTATAGCATTAGAAAAAATACAACAAGAAATAGATTTTCAAGCAAATACTGGATTAGTAGAAAGCGTATCACCTAAAAATATATTGCCTTTGATTTATGAACAAGGTGAAAGAATATTTGCAACTAACTTACAAAAAGGTGAAAGCGGTGTAATTGCTTTTGACAATTATATTCGTCTTGTTGAAAATTTACGAATAGGTCCAAGACAAGAATTAAAAGATGGTTCATTTCGTCAATCTAAAGTGGGTGATTATTTTGGTGAAGACTTAAATAAAATAAGATCAAGATTAATTACTGCTGAAACTAATAATGATAAATTTATTGATGGTAAATATGCAGAAGCAATCAAACCAAAAATTATTAGTGCTTTAGATTCGTTTAGTTTTTTAGATGCTGACAAACAAAGAAGAACACAAGCATTAGAAGAATTAAAAAAAGTGCTTGGTGGTGGACAAAACGAAGAAGCTTTCCTAGAAGCTATAGAAATTTTAGATCAATCAAGAGATGATTTTTTTGATAACTTTGATATACGAATAATCAATAAAGATTTTATTTCTCCTTTATATGCTTTAAGAGAATTAGATGAATTTGAAAAAAGTTTAGGTACAACAGTCACGCAAGAAGATAAAGAAAGATTAGATGCTGCAAAACAACAAATCAAAACATTATTAGGTAAAGACGTTTTAGGTATTCAAAGACCAAAAATAAATGACGTTATTGAACAAGCAGGTACTTTGTTAGGTAAAGATAATTTTGGTAGTAGATTTTATGAAAAACAAACTTCTTTATATTATTCAGATGCTACAAATGCTCTTAATAAAGAAATTATTAGAATATCAAAAAATGCCGATAATTTATCAGCAGAAGAATTTGAAGAACAAATAAACGCAGCATTAAAAGCTTATACCTTAGATATATATAAAATTAATAATCCAAATTTAGAAGGTACTGATAAAGAATATAAGTTAAAAACAAATTCAATATGGACAGAAGGCAGAAAACTATACGAACAAGAAGTACCACAACAAGACAGATCAATAGATGTACAGATACAAAAGACAAAAGCAGAAGAAGTAGCAGAAAAAGAAAGACTACGATTAGAAAAAGAAAGGATAGAAAAAGAAAAAATAGAAGCAAAGAAAGAAGAAACACCAAAAGAAGAAAAAAAAGGTATTAGACAAGGTATCTTTGACTTTTTTAAACCAGATGATGTAAGCCAAAACATTGAGAATCCTGTTACTCAATTTGTAAGTCAGTTACAAGATTATGGTATTAATCAAGATGATGCAGCAAATCTTGTTAATACTTTTGCTGCTAATCTTAACTTACCTATTTCTGGCGGTGAAGATATGAGTAGACCAGAAGGCGGTGTACTTGTAAGTGGTCTAAAACAAATGACAGATAAGTTTGACCAGTTTAATGGTGCAGTTTCTTATGGTAGTGGTGGTAGAGAAGAAAAGTTAAAAAATGATCCAAACTTTATAACGACCATAGAAAAAGATGGTTTTAGTCATACTTACGCTGATAAGTCATCACAAGAAGTTATAGATGAAGCAAAGAATATATACATAGATTTGGTTGAAAATAATACCCAAGAGAATCTTGAAGCTAAATATGCTATAGCTCAAATGGTTCTAACAGAAGCAATATTGAGTAGTGAAGAAGATATAATAGGTGTAATGCAATCTGTCTTAATGAGAGTAGCAAGAGCTAGGTTAGGGATTAGAGAAGAACCTTATGGTGCTTATTCAACAGATATAATTACAGAAATGCTTAGACCTTACCAGTATGCAGGTTTGAAAGGCAAAACAAAAGAAGATTTATTAAGTCCTACACCAATTAAAGAAGATGAAGAGACATTGAAGAGAGTAATTGATATTCTATGGAAGAAGCAACCTGACCAAACAATAATCTAAATGACAGACTCAACACTTAATAACCAATTAAATGAAGAAGAATCTTTTGATTTTTCTGAAATAACAAACTACGACAAAATAAAATATCAACCTGCAAATGTATTTAATAATGGCACACAAAAAAATAGTTATTTTGATTGGAATACACAGATAGACATAAAAGATACTTACAACACTTTGTATAAAGATACAGAAGAAGATGACGAAGATTTTGAGTTCTATAACGAAAGTATGTTTGATCCTTCGCAAGAAGTATTTTCGTTATTTACACAAGCTGATAATGCAAGCAAAAACCTTCATGTATCTGATGGTATGTTGAAATATCTTGGATTAAATAATTTCTTTGATAAAACTAAAAATACTAACACTCCTTTAAGAAGACCCAGCGATAGGATAGCTATTGAAAAAGTATTTAAAGATTCAACAGGTTTCTACTTTCAAGAATTTTTAAATAACGATATACCCAAGTCTTCAATAGAAACAGAGCAATTTCAAGATGGATTGACTAAAGTTTATAACTTTTATGAAAACAAAGGATTTGAAATAGAGATACCAGAAAGAACTAACCTTACACAGTTTGAACAAACCATGAAAGGATTAGGTATTGAAATAGGTGGTGGTCTTTCTCTTGATGTTTTGACAGCACCTTTACTAGCTAGTCCAGACCCTTTGAGTAAACTACTTTATGGAGTAATCAATTTTACTGGTGGTTTGGCTTTAAATTATGAAGCACAGAAAAAAAGATTTGGACAAACAGGTTTTTTAGGTGTTAAAGATCAAATTAATTATGGTGAGCTTTTTACTTCTGGTGCAGTTCAAACCATACCTTTTGCAACAGAAGCTAAAGGATTAAAAGGTATAGGCAAATCAGCAATTTTTGGTGGTACTTTAGCTGGTGCTGAAACAACAACACGAACTTTAATAGACGAAAAGAAACTGCCTACAACTGAAGAATTTTTATTATCAGTAGGTCTTGGAAGTAGTTTTGCAGCTACTATGAAAGGTGGCTTAGAAGGTCTTGAAACTTTAACTAAAAAGTTTGCAGGTAAAAGTGCAGATGAAATCAATAAAGTAATTACTAAAACTGAAAAAGAAAAGGTTGATAAAGTTATTGAAGATACCTTAGTAATGCAAGAAGTCTTGCAACAACAACCACAAGCTAATGCAAGAGGTAAAGATGGTTTTAATATTGGTGAAACTAATTTAGGTGATTTTAGTTTACCTAGAGGTTTTCTAAAAATGAGTCCTAGATATGGTTCTGCCAGTTTGGAGTTTGGCTCTGATATAGATAAAGTTGCATATATATTAAGAGGTAACAGGGTAAAACCTTTAACAGAAAAACAAAGAATATCACATGAAAGATTAATTAGATTGCTTGAAGATCAAGGTATTGATGTTAATACAGTAAGAAATCATGGATCAAAAATACATCAAAAGATAAAAGACATAGTAAAGCAAGAAACAGGTTCAGCAAAAGCAACACCTGATAATACAGGTGGTATGAAAATTACAGTACCAACAGATAATGTATTTGTAAAAAAAGTAAAACAAAAAACAGGTGGACAAGATTTAGGACCAACAAATCTTTTACCAAGACAAACAAATTTATTAAATGCTGTAGATGAAGCAAGTGCAAACAACTTAAGAAATGTAGTAAAAGGTTTAAAATCTAAAGGTTGGTCAAGTGCAGAGTCAGTTACAGACAAAGAAAATGTTTTGAAAGCTTTAGGTTTATTTGATCCAAACCAACCAGATTTTACAAAGAAAGTATTAGAACTAGAAAATTCAGACTTAATTGTAAAAATGGCAGAAGAGATAGAAGCTTATGGTCTTATTAGTAAACAAAAAGAAGTTAATACTGGCTTGGCTATAAACGCTATGTTTGCAGCAGAAAGATTAGATAATAAAAACAATGCGTATTTAAATGCTTTAAATGGAAAAAACCCAGAAGAAATAGAAGCAGCTATCAATGAACTTACTGCGTCTATAGATTCAGTAAAACTATGGTTAATGAGATATTTAAAACCAAGCACTAGAGCAGGTCAAATATTAGAAGGCTTTGGTATAAAACCACTTAGAGGTATGGAAGGCAAGACAGCAGCAGAATATGTTGCTGCACAAGATTTAAAATTAAATAAAACTGCTGAAGAAAAATTAGTAAATACTTTAGAAGAAGTTGCTTTTAGCAGCGACAATCTAAAAAAAGATTTAATAAGACAGCTTGAAAAAGCAAAACAAACAGGTGACTATAGTGAACTTTATAGAATAGGAAAAATAATACAGGCAGCAGAAGGAGAAACAGAAACTTTATTTGGTCTTACGAAAGTAGATGCTTTTCGAGTACAAGATGAAAATGCAATAGGTAAGAGCTTAAAAGTAGCAAACGAAATAGGTATCAATGGAATGTTGTATAGATTTGGTACTAATACTGCAAACTTTATTTCAGCAACTTTAAATACATATAGTAGGCAATTTAAATTATTTCATGGTTCTGAAAATCCAGAAATGCTAGAAGCTGCTATGAGACATTTTGTTGCTTTACATAGCAACTATCACTTTATGAGAAAGGCATATAAAAAATCTATGCAAATGGAAGATAACTTTATAAATTTAGGAAACAGAAAATATCAAAATAGATTTGCAATTAAATCAGATGGTAGTGGTTTAGGTGCTAAAAGTATAAATACTGCTGGTAAAGCAATAAGATTTTCTGGTCGTAATATGACTGCTACAGACGCAGCAGTTCAAGCACCAAACTTAATTGCAGATGTAACATATATGGCTTTTATGGAAGCAAAGAGACAAGGATTACCAAGAAATGAAATAGATGGATTTATTAAAAAACACGTTAACGCAGTCCTTGAATGGTATGCACAAAATGGTGATAATGAATTAGAACCATTAACAAAACGATTTTTACTACACGCAAAAAAACAAGCTAAATTTGCAACCTTTACTCAAGACATTGATACTACAGGTGTATTTGGTAAGGCTATGAAATATGCAGATAACAAGGCAAATAAATATCCATTAGTAAGACTATTTATATCTTTTACAAGAACACCAGCAAATATTAAATCAGGTAATTTTAGAACAAATCCTATGTTTTCACCTATAGTAAATCCTTTTAATAAACAACAACAAGTAAATATTCCAGATCAAGTGCCTTTAGTAGGTGGTAGAAATTTAAATTTATTAAGTGAAGTAACAGTACCAGAGTTAAGAAGACAACTAAATAGTCCTGATCCAAAGATAAGAGCTATTGCAAATGGTGATATAAATGAAGCTATTGCTTTTGTAACTGCTATTGCAGGTTTTGTTACCTCTGCAAATATATTGCTAGATGATCCAGAATATATACCTCCAAGAATATTAACAGGTGGTGGACCTGACTTTAGCAAAAAAGAAGGTGCTGCAATGTGGAAAGAAATGTATTTAAATGGTTGGCGACCTTACAGTATTGGGTATCTTCAATATGATAAAAATGGTGAACCTGAGATTGGTGAAGATGGTAAACCTGTTTATATTTATAGGTCATACGAAGGTTGGTTAGAACCTTTGTCGGGAACATTAAAGATGACAGTTGACACAATAAATTCATTAGGAATACTAGGAGGGAAACCTTATGACGAAGCGACTACAAATTTACTAATGGCTGTTGTGCAAAATTTATATAACGATTCTTGGACTTCGCAAGCAGAAGAATTAATTAATGTTATGAGAGGTAGTGCCACTATGTTAGATAGTGATGGCGACCCTGTTAAAGATTATAGAAGTAAAAAGTTTGCACAATTTATAGGTAGATTTGTTTCTTCAAGATTACCTTTTTCTGGTATTGTTGCTGAACTAAGAAGATATCCAGCAGACTTACTGAAGGTTATGGGTTTTAGTAATGAAGACATAGCAGTATTTCAAAGAAGACCTGATACGAAAGTAAGGGCAGGTGATATTGGTTTATCAGACGATCCAACAGACCCTAATTATAATAAGGTTGGTTTTGGTGCTTTACAAAGAAGAGCAATATTTAATGAAATAAAAAGAAGATATGGTATTGGACCAGACTTACCTTTTGATGTAGAGCATATAACTAATGAACCTATACTTTATCCTAATAGAATAGGTGGTAATATTTTCGGAATAAGCGTTACTAAAAAAAGTAAAAACTATCCTATATATACTGCTTTAACTCAAATAGGGAAAAGATTAACAGAACCAAAAGAATATATAACAGGAGATTATACAAGTCAAAACTTTGTACCTATAAGGCTAGATACAAACCAATACAATGCTATGAAAAAAGATATAAATACTATGAAATTAAATGTAGGATTTGGAAAGAAAACTATATTAGAAAGTATGAATAGTTATTTAGAAAGCAAAGATTACATTAAAAATAAAAGAATTATTGATGAAGAAGGTTTGCAGAGTGAAGGTGGTGCTTTAGCAGCAAATAATATATTTTATCAATTAAGTGTTATTAATAAAACGTACATAAAACAAGGTGAAATTAATTTTATAAATGAAAACTATTCTAAAGAAGAACAAAGAAGAATACGAAATTATAAATTAGGAATAAAAAAAGACTATAGTAAACAATATAGAAGACCAGTTCTTTTTGAATAATTATGGCAACTAACACAGCAGCATCTTTTACAAACCATACTGGCAATGGGTCTGCTGGTCCTTTTAATATATCTTTTTCATATCTTGCAGAAGCAGAAGTTGATGTAACTGTAGGTGGTGTTTTAAAAACTATTACTACGCACTACACATTTACAAGTGCAACCCAGATTACATTTACTTCTGGTAATGAACCTGCTAATGGTGTTGCTATAAAGTTTCAACGAGATACAAATATTAGTGCTAAAAAAGTAGATTTTGCAGATGGTTCTGTTCTTACAGAAGCAGACCTTGATGCTAATAGTGACCAAGTATTATTTGCTCAACAAGAGATTATTGATAAGTTAGGAACTATTGAAGAAAATGCAACAGGAGATCAAACAGCAGCAGAGATCAGAACATTAGTAGAGAGTGCTAGTGATAGTAATGTCTTTACTGACGCAGATCATTCTAAATTAAATGCTATAGAAGCTTCAGCTACAGCAGACCAGACCGCAGCAGAAATAAGAACACTTGTTGAAAGTGCTAGTGATAGCAATGTGTTTACTGATGCTGACCATAGTAAGTTAAATGGTATTGAAGCAAGTGCAACTGCTGACCAAACTGCTGCTGAGATAAGAACGCTTGTAGAATCAGCAACCGACTCAAATGTATTTACAGATGCAGACCATACAAAACTAAATGGCATTGAGACAGGTGCTACCGCAGATCAAACTAATGCAGAGATAAGGGCAGCAGTAGAAGCTGCTTCTGATAGTAACGTCTTTACAGATGCCGACCACAGCAAACTTAACGCTATTGAAGCTAATGCTACAGCCGATCAAACTGCTAGTGAGATCAAAACTTTATATGAATCAAACAGCAATACAAATGCTCTTACAGATGCAGAGAAAACAGTTATTGATGGTGTTACAGCAAATACTTCTGAACTAAATAAATTAGATGGTTTTACAGGTTCTACTGCTGATCTAAACCAAGTATCAGGAATGTCTAAGCAAACCACTATTACCAATAGCGATAGTCACTTTCCTACCTCTGGTGCGGTTGTAGATTTTGTAGCAGATCAGATAGCACCTGTTGGTGGACTAGAAGTTATAGCAGATGAAGATAGCTTCCCTGCAACACAGCCAGTATCAGGTGTTGTTATAAGTATTGCAAACATAGATGGTCTTATCGTTAGTTCTGGTGGTGTTGCTACAAATGCAAGAACAGTAGGTAGTGGGTCTGATAACGTAACTATCAACAACTTCCCTGCAAGCCTTAGAGGTAAAACTATGGCTGCTGAGTTAGGACTTCTTGTTAGTTCTACAGGTGCAAGTCAGATATACAACTACCATAAACTACTAGCAAAAGAAGCTGATGTAGAGCAACTTAGTAATGATATAAACGACTTTGCATCTAGGTATAGAGTTGTATCATCAAACCCTACAAGTGATAATGATGCAGGGGATTTAATATTTAATACTTCTACTCAGAAGTTATTAGTTTTTAACTCAACATCAAATGCTTTTGAAGAAGCACAATCTGTTGGTAACTTCTTTATATCTACTCTTAGTCCTGCATTTAATGGAAGCGTACAGGACTTTACTATTACAAACGCACCAAGTAATGCACAGCAGATAATTTTAAGTATTAATGGTGTCATACAAAAACCTAATAGCGGTTCATCTACACCTTCAGAGGGATTTGCTTTATCTGGCAGCACAGTTAAGTTAGCTGCTGCCCCTGCTAGTGGGTCAGATTACTTTGCAATAGTTCTTGGTTCTACTGTAAACATTGGTACACCAAGCAACAATACAGTAACGTCTGCAATGATTGTTGATGGAAGTATTGTAAATGGAGATATATCAAACTCTGCTGATATTGCTGGTAGTAAACTGAGCCTTGTATCTACATCATCTACTGCTGGTATTATTGTAAAAGGAGATGGTTCTTCTGATGGATATTTACAACTTAACTGTAGTCAGAATAGTCATGGCATAAAACTAAAATCCCCTCCGCATAGTGCAAACCAAAACTATACTCTTACGTTCCCTTCTAATATTGTTAATGGTCAGTTCTTGACAACAGATGCCAATGGTAATTTAAGTTGGGCTGCTGTAGTTACTGATCTGGTAAATGACACCTCACCACAGCTAGGCGGTAACTTAGATGTTAACAGTAAAAATATTATTTTTGGTGATACTACTAACTCAGGTAACAATCGTTTAAAATTTGGTGCAAGTGGAGACTTAGAAATTTCACATAATGGTACGAACTCATTAATACAGGATTCTGGAACTGGAAGTTTGATACTTGCTGGATCAGCAGTAAATATATTAAATACTGCTACTAATGAAAGTATGATACGTTGTGCTGAAAATGGAGCAGTAGAGCTATATCACGACAACAGTAAAAAGTTAGAAACAACCAGTGGTGGCTGTACTGTTACAGGCACTATGTCTACTTCTGGTGTTTCAATTAGTAATGGTGCTGGTGCAATAAACGTTGGAGGTGGTAGTGATATAAGATTGACTAATGGAAGCTGGACAGGAGAGGCAAGTTGTAAAATTCAAAACCAATCTGAAATTTTATACATACAGGGTGGTAGTCACGCAGACTATGACATAGCCTTTAGAAAAGGAAGTACTGGACAAGACCAGTGGTACATTATGACATCTGGTGAACTTAGACCAGCTGCTAACAATGCTCAAGATATAGGTAATTCTAGTAACAGAGTAAGAAACATCTACACCAATGACCTTAACTTATCTAACGAAGGTAGTACTAATGACGTTGACGGAACTTGGGGAAGTTATACTATACAAGAAGGAGCAGAGGATTTATTCTTGATTAACAAACGCAATGGCAAAAAGTATAAATTTAATTTAACGGAGGTAAAATAATGTCTATATTTCTAGGTGGTACTGGTTCTGCAAATGAGCTAGACGACTATGAAGAGGGAACTTGGACTCCAACTTTATCTGGTGGAGGAACTTTAACTAATGGGGGATCTTACTATACAAAAATAGGTCGTTTTGTTAATTTTTATTGTTATATAACTTCTTTAAGTATACCTAATAATAGCACTCAGTTTCGGATATCTGGTTTACCATTTGCTGTAGCATCTGGTACATATGGTGGCCCTGTTTCAGCAAGTTATACTGGTTCTATAAATGACAGTAGATTTGAAAATTTAGCTCCAAACACACATTCTGGATTTACTTACATTTATTTTCATACTACTGGAATAGGTCAAGGATATGTTATGACAAATGCACATTGGCAAGTAGCAAATGGCCAAAATGTTAATATACAAGGTTGTTATATAACAGCTACATAGACCGAGCTACGTCTTTAAACTAAGCCTTTACTAAACACTATTATGGCATTAACAAAAGTATCAACAGATGGTGTCAAAGATGATGCCATAACAAAAACAAAAATCCCTGCAAACCAGATAGAAGCTAGTGAACTGGCAGACAACGCAGTTGACACTAATGCCATAGCAGATCAGGCAGTAGCTTTATCTAAACTTCCACATGGTACATCTAGTAATGATGGTAAGTTTTTACGAGCAAACAACGGAGCAGACCCTAGCTTTGAAACAGTTAGTATCCCTGCTGGTACAACAATCAACAACAACGCAGATAACAGAGTTATTACTGGCTCTGGTACTGCTAACACTTTAAATGGTGAGTCTGGTTTAACTTTTGATGGAGATACAGCAGCTATTACAAGATCAGGTAATAGTGCTGGTGGATTATCAATTACTAATACTAATAATTCTCAAGCGTCTGCTCATGCAAGATTAGAACTAAGTGCTGGAGATAATTCGTCAGCAATAATGAGAATGGAGTGTAATGGTCATTCTAATGAACTTATTGCAGATGGAAGTGGAAATTTAAGAGTTGACGATAATGGTATAGAACGTATACGTCTAGATTCGTCTGGAAATATTTTATGTGTAGCAAATGGTACTCAATCTTCACTTGCACCATTTTTTAT
>Ga0310343_10000913_pt1 | contig 14707 bp, 13 predicted proteins | sample HC15DNA2025_MG_FD_203519 | JGI IMG/M metagenome (GOLD analysis project Ga0310343, IMG submission 203519) | Marine microbial communities from station ALOHA, North Pacific Subtropical Gyre - HC15-DNA-20-25_MG | ecosystem: Environmental > Aquatic > Marine > Oceanic | place: Pacific Ocean: North... | reverse complement strand
GTGTTATACAAGGTAAAATTATCGATGTAGTTGTTGATTTGAGAGTTTATTCAAAAACATTTAAAAACTTTTTGTGTGTTGAGATTTCTAGCGAAAACAAAAAACAATTATTTATACCTACTGGATTCGCACATGGCTTTCTTGTATTATCAGACATTGCAATTATATCTTACAAAGTAGATTCTTTTTACAATAAAAAGTATGAGAGAATTTTGAATCCATTAGATCCTGAAATAGGTCTTAATTTAGATTTGAAAAATAAATTAATGTCAGATAAAGACAAATCTGCCCCGTTTTTAAATAAAATTGAGTTTTTTAAATGAAAAAAAATATTTGGGTTACAGGAAAAGAAGGTCAATTAGCAAGCGAAATCTCCAATATTAGTTACAATTTTTTAGGAAATTTTTACTTTACTTCTTTTAAAGAGGTTGATATATCAAATAAAAAAAAGGTTGATGATTATATAAAATCAAATAAAATCAATTTGATAATCAATTGTGCAGCATTTACAGATGTTGATCGAGCTGAAATAAATCAAAAAAAAGCATTCGAGGCAAATGCTTATGGTGTAAAAAATATTTTAGAATCTTCATTTAAATACAATTGTAAACTAATTCATATTTCTACTGATTATGTTTTTGGAAGTTTAAACAAAAAAAAAATTAGTGAGCTTAATAAAACAGACCCGCAAAATATATATGGTAAGTCGAAATTAATGGGAGAAAAATTTATTTTGCAGTCTGAAGTAAACTCGGTTATAATTAGAACTTCATGGTTGTACTCCAAATATGGTAAAAATTTTTTAAAAAAAATTATTGAACTCTCAAAATCAAAAAAAAATATAAGGGTTATTGATGATCAAATAGGAACTCCTACTTGTGCTAATAATCTAGGAAAAGTATGCTTGAAGTTCATTGAAACTTCTGATTTAAATATAATTAATAGAGAGATATATAATTATTCAGATGGAGGCTCATGCTCATGGTATGAATTTGCTTGTGAAATTAAAAATCAATTAGGTTTCAAAGCTCAAATTGATCCAGTATCAACATTTGAATTTAATCAGCTGGCAAAAAGACCAAATTACAGTGTTCTAGATAAATCAAAAATTAAAAGTAAATTAGATATCAAAATAATAAATTGGAAAGATTCTCTTAATCATTTCTTTTTAAATAATATATTATGAAAAATATATTGGTTACTGGAGGAGCAGGTTTTATAGGGTCAAACTTTATTAGATACATGCTTAATAAGTACAACAATTATAATATTATAAATTATGATAAATTAACTTATGCAGGTAATATTAGAAATTTGGTGGGAGTTGATAAATACAAAAATTACAAGTTCATAAAAGCTGATATTTGTAATTATAAAAAGCTTGATTATATATTTAAATCTGAAAAAATAGACAATGTAATTCATTTTGCTGCTGAATCTCATGTTGACAAATCTATTTTAGACCCATTTTCTTTTGTTAAAACTAATGTACTTGGAACATTAAATTTATTAGAGGTTTCAAAAAAACACTGGAAAGATAATTTCAATGGCAAGTTATTTCATCATATATCTACCGATGAGGTTTTTGGATCTGCAGAAGATGGGTCGTTTTTTAATGAAAAAACTCCATATGACCCTCATTCTCCTTACTCTGCATCTAAAGCATCTTCAGATCATTTTGTAAGAGCTTATTTTGACACATATGACCTCCCTGTAAAAATTTCAAATTGTTCAAATAATTATGGACCTTTTCAATTTCCTGAAAAATTTATTCCTCTTATTATTAACAATATAATTAATAAAAAAGAATTACCTATTTATGGGGATGGTCAAAATATTAGGGATTGGATTCATGTTTTTGATCATGCTGAAGCTATTGACTTAATTTTTCATAAAGGTTCAATTGGTGAAACCTATTTAGTTGGAGCTAATGATCAAAGAAAAAATATTGAAATTGTAAATATTATTATAAAATCAGCTGATATATTATTAAATAGACAGAACGGATCTTCAAAAGATTTAATTAGGTTTGTTGATGACAGACCTGGTCATGATAAAAGATATGCTATTGATTCTAAAAAAATTTCAAGTCAACTTGGATGGAAACCTAGAATCAATTTAGAGAATGGAATTAAGAAAACAATAGAGTGGTATATCAATAATAAAAAATGGATTGATTACTCTTTTCAAAAGAAAACTTTAAATTAAAATATATTATCTAATCAATTAACATATAAAATTCTATATTTGTGATAGAATTTTAAATTCTAGATAGTTGTTTCTTACCATTTTGGTAAGATGGTTTATACCAATTGAAGCTTTCCCATAAAACGGAGGGCTTTTTTTATTTCAAATTATTGTATAAATTGGAATAAATTTAATTCATGGATAAACTTAAAGTTTTTATACAACTAATTAGAGAAATATCTTTCATTAAAAGAATTTTTGGATGGAGCAAAATCAAGTTCGCAAGCTATGAGGCCTTTGGGGAATTTAAAAAATTAGAAAGTAAAGTTGAAAAACTTGAAGAAATTAAAAAAGAGGTTGAAAGTCTCGGTACTTTAATTAATATTAATGAAAAAAATTTAATGGAACTGAAAACTGAAATCAAGTTCTTAAGAGAAAAAAATGAGGAATTAATTAAGGAAAATCAAAATTACAAATCTAAAGATCAACAAAAAGAAATTGAATATTCAAAAAAAATGGTTGAGTTCAATCAAGCTCAAAAAAATTTAACAGAGGCTAGAGAAAAGGTTTTTAATGACGCTATTGAAAAAGAAAATTTAAAGTTAGAAAAAATGAAAAATCAATGGCAAGAGCATGAAAGAATTACCGGTGAAATAATAGAAAAACTATGCTCAACACTAAGAATACAGTATCTAAAAAATCCTCCAATTGATAAAAAACCTGACAACACCATTCAAATTATGGGAGAATATATAATATTTGACGCTAAGTCTCCTCTTAATGAAAAGTTAGATAATTTCCCAAAATATTTAAAATCTCAGGCAAAAAGTATGGAAAAGTATACCTCACAAAAGCTTGTTAAAAATGAAATTTTTCTGGTAGTTCCATCTAATACAATGGAATATATTTCCGAATTTAGATTTTCATTTAGTGGTTACTCTGTTAATATTATTGCCAAAGACTCTATCGAGATGATTTTAATTTCACTAAAAAAAATTGAAGATATTGATCTAGCTGGAAAGTTAGATCCTAGAGATAGAGACAATTTAATTAATGTAATTTCTAGCTTTGCATATTTTATTGGAAGGAATGGTAGAATCAATCTTGAGTTAGGTGAACAATCAGTTAAATTAATTGAGGAGATGAGATCTTTAGTACCAAAAGACTTTATTGAAGATGTAGTTAAAAGTATTGCTGGTCAATCATTTAATATTGCATATGATAAACCTGGTAAGATTGAAAATACTGAAAATCTAAAAAAATTAATTAAAGAGCAAAAAAATAAGGCTGATTACATTGAAATTGAAGAATTAAATTCAAAAGTTAGAAAAGAGTTGTCCAATAAAAAAATCGACTAACTTTTGAAAAAATATAAATTATAATTTTAAAAAAACTCTCAAAATTAAGTGACATTTTTTTTGATTTAGATACTCATAATTATGAACAATAGTTTCAAACTTATTTATTAAACCAAATAGTTTAATGGTAATTAAACTTTCAACTGTAGATATCTTGTCAATATTTTTCCATTTAAAATAAAATATTATTAATATTGTGAATGGATAAAATTTTATTTATTTCAAAAAAGACTATGTTCTCTGAAAAAGTTTTTTTGTCCCTAAAAAGTCACAACATTATATGGGAAAATGATATTGATAAAATTTTTGAAATTAAACCAAGCATTATAATTGTTTTTCACTGGTCAAGTTTAATCCCAAAAAGTATATACTCCAAATTTAAATGTGTTTCAATTCATACGGGAAATTTGCCACATGATAGAGGGGGTTCACCAATTCAAAATCAAATATTGAGAGGTAAAAAATTCAGCAAAGTAAATTTAATTGAAGTTACTGATCCAATTGATAGTGGTGGTATTTATTGTTTTAAAGAAATTTCATTACAAGGTAATCTAGATGATATATGGAGTGTTATTACAGAATCATCAATTTATTTGTTGAATAAATTTTTAAAAATGAAAATGGATCCAATTCCTCAAGAGGGAAAACCTAAATCATTCAAAAGAAAAACCGATAATAAAATTATCCTTAATAGCATTGAGTCTATTCATGATCAGATAAGGATGTTAGATGGAGAAGGTTATCCAAAAAGTTTCATTGAAATTGAGGGATTTAGATTTGAGTTTAGCAATTCTTCGTTAAAAAATAATCAAATTGAATCAGTAGTTAAGATTAGTAAAAAATGAATTATGATAATTGGTAAAAAAGTTGAGTTATTAAAACCTCTTGAATCAGATATGAATTTACTTTGGGAATGGAGGAACAATCCTTATCATAGGAAGTATTACAGAGAATTTAGAGAGTCAAATATTGATGATCAAATGAATTGGTTCAGAAATATTTTAAAAGACGATTCATGGCACCATTTTGTAATAAGGAAAAAGGGAGAGAAAAAGATAATTGGAGTAGTATTTTTAAATCATATTCACCCAGTTAATAGAACGGGCGAGTTTGGAATTACGTTAGCTGAAGCAAGTTATCGGGGTAGAGGTTTAGGGAAAGATGCTTTACTTACAATTCTAGATTATGGATTTAATGAACTAAATCTAAATAGAATTTGGTGTGAAGTTTATTCAAATAATTCCTCAATTAAATTATACCAAAACATTGGTTTTAAAGTTGAGGGTGTATTAAGAAAACATATTTTTAAAGAGGGTGAGTATCTTGATTCTATTATGATGGGTATGTTAAAATCAGAATTTACAGGAAAAAAATAGTCAATTATATGAACTTTAGTACTAAAGAAAAGAGTTTTTCAATTAAATATAGATAAATTCATTAAATAAAATCATTTATTTAATTGTGTAAACGTTTATAATGTTATGAAATAGATGCAAATTTAATAGGTAATATAAAACCCTGATAATCAATCGATCATCAGGGTTTTAAGGTGGTACCTCCAGGAATCGAACCAGGGACACAAGGATTTTCAGTCCTTTGCTCTACCAACTGAGCTAAGGTACCAATTGAAGGCAAATATAATTTCCTTTTTTAAATACCAGAAATATTTCATGCGATTTTCTTTATTTTAATTAATGTAATTTTATAATATGAATTTAATTATTGATATAGGTAACTCATGTATTAAAGTTTATGTATATAAAAATGGCATACCAAAATTTTTTAAAATTATCAATAATCTTGATGAATTAAAAAATAGTGTAGTTGAATACTTTAAACAAATCAGCTATATTATTATATCAGATGTAAAAAGAGATAAAATTGAAAATATTATGACTATGTTTAAAGGGAAATATATTTTTCTTGTAAAAGAGTGTAGACTGCCTTTTAAATCAATGTATAAAACTATGGATTCATTAGGTGACGACAGAATTGCTCTTGTTAATTCTGCATTTAAAAAATTTCCAAATAAAAATATATTGATAATTGATCTTGGAACATGTATTACATATGATTTTTTAGTTGAAAAAGGTTATTATTTAGGAGGTTTAATATCTCCTGGCTTTGAAATTAGATATAGAAGTTTAAATTTTTACACTGCAAATTTACCATTGATAAAAAAAATTGAAGAAAGAGACAATATTATCGGTGACTCAACTCAAACCTCAATTCAATCTGGAGTTTATTTTGGAGTAATAAATGAAATTAATTCAAATATTAATTTTTTTTCAAAAAATTATGAAAATTTAAAGGTTGTCATAACTGGTGGTAATTCAAAATTCTTGTCTAAGAAAATAAAAAACACAATATTTGCAGATCGATATTTTCTAGCAGACGGATTGAATTATCTTTTAGAATACAATAAAACAAAATGAAAATAAAATTTTTTTTTCTAATATTTATAGTAACCTCATTGAATTTATTTAGTCAAAATTCAACTAGTTCACCTTTTTCATTTATTGGATTTGGTGAGAATATTTTTAAGGGAAACGCAATAAATAGAGTCATGGGAGGTTTAGATGTGTTTACTGATTCAATTAATATAAATTTGAACAACCCAACTAGCTATGCTAAATTAAAAGTTACTTCATATGCATTAGGTCTAAATTTTAGTTCAAAAGATTTAAAAAAAAATTCAGTTTCTGAAAAATCAAAAACTTCGTCTGTTGATTATATATCAGTTGCAATTCCTACGAAATATTTTGGCTTTGGTTTTGGTTTAATCCCCTCGACATCTGTCGGCTATAGACTTCAATACAATGATCCTATTGCTAAAAGTTTGAGCCAATTTTCTGGAACAGGAGGTGTAAACCAGGCATTTTTTTCTGCTGGTTTTAATATGACAAAATTTTTAAGTTTCGGAGCTACTGTAAATTATAATTTTGGAAATATTACAAATCTAATTTACGATTACACTGATGGAATTGATTTTGGAACTTACCTTCAAAATAGTTCTGATTATTCTGGTTTGAATTATACAATTGCTTCCAATTTAGATTTCTTAGTTTTTAAAGACTATATTTTAAAATTTCATCTTTCTCTAACTCCTAAAAACACAATTTCATCCAACAATAAAAGGGTTTTTTATACTCAATCAGTATCAAATCAAATAATTGCAGACTTTAGAGATGTTGATTTAAAGAAAAATGGTTTAGACAAAATTAATCTATCAACTTTTGGTAAATCTGAATTTGGAGTTGGTTTTGGAAAAAAGAAAAAGTGGTCAATTGGAGCTCAATATTCTAAATTAGATCTATCTGGTTATAGAAATCGATTTTTAAGTTATAATAATTTATTTTATTCAAAAGGTTCAAAAATCAGTTTTGGAGGTTTTTACATACCAAATTTTCTTTCTTTAACAAATTATTGGAGCAGAGTTATTTATAGAGCTGGAATAAGAATTGAAAATACTGGTGTTAAAATCAATAATTATAATTTAAAAGAAAATTCAATATCTATGGGTATAAGTGCACCGCTGGCTATTTACTCTAAAGCAAACTTAGCTTTTGAGTTAGGAAAAAGATATGTTGATCAAACAAATGCCCTTAGTGAATCTTTTTGGTCAATTAGATTAGGTCTATCACTAACTGATATATGGTTTGTTAAAAGAAAATTTAATTAGAAAAATTTGACTGAATTTTTATATGTTTGTAAGGTTATTTTAAAATACAATAAAAAAAATTATGAAAAGTTTAATTTTACTTTTAGTAATACCACTCACATTTTCTTTTTCACAGAATAAGGAAATATGCATAGAGAATTTATCAATTTTTGCTGAATCTGCTAAAGTGAAAAATTATGATGAAGCCTATAAACCCTGGATTGATGTTAAAGATGAGTGTCCAGATTTAAACTTGGCTATATATTCATATGGTGAGAGAATACTTAAAAGTAAAATAAAAAATGCTCAACCAGAGGACATTGATAATTTCAAAAATCAATTGATTGAACTATATGATCAGTGGTTGATTTATTTTCCATCAAAAAGAGGAATTTCTGTTGTTGGTGATATTTTATCTAGTAAAGCTCAGTCAATGATTGATTATAAAGTTGGTTCCCCAAGTGAGATTTATGAAGTATTTGACAAAGCATTCACTACTGATTCTAAAAGTTTTACTAATCCTAAAAGATTATATAATTATTTTAAGACATTATATAATATTTACAAGGAATCAAGCAATGTTTCCACCGAAAAACTTTTTGAGAAATATGAAGAGGTATCTGAAAAATTTGAGCTTGAGAGTAAAAATTTAGCTAAAAAACTTGATGTAATTATCAAAAAAGAACAATCTGGAGAGGTTCTTAATACAAGAGATTTAAAACGTAAGAAAGTTTATGATGTTAATTCCAATGCTATAAGTGTCTTCCTATCTAATCTTGATGCAATAATTTCAAAGGAATCTAGTTGCGATAATTTAATCCCTTTATATCAAAGAAACTTTGAGCAAAATAAAAATGATATAGTATGGTTAAACAGAGCAGCTAGTAGGATGGATGCTAAAGAATGTTCAGATGATCCTTTATTTGTTAAACTTGTTGAACAGCTTCATTCACTTGAACCTTCTGCAAACTCAGCATACTATTTAGGATTACTAAATGATAAACAAGGAAACAGTAGTCAAGCTTTAAAATATTACGAAGAGTCAATTCAGCTTGAAATTGACCCATACAAAAAAGCAAAAATTTTATATAAAATTGCTCTAAAGTTTAAGTCTACAGGTAGGAAATCAACATCAAGAAATTATGCTTTTCAAGCTCTAAGACATCAACCTTCTTTGGGTAAAGCATATTTATTAATTGCTAATTTATATGCTAGCAGTGCTAATGATTGTGGTAATTCTCAATTTGAAAAAAGGTCAGTTTATTGGCTTGCTGCTGAAACAGCAAGAAAAGCATCCAGAGTAGATGCATCTGTTAAAAAGTTAGCAATTAAAACTGCTCAAAGTTATGAGGGAAGGGCACCATCCAAAACTGACATTTTTACTGAAGGAAATGCGGGAAAGTTGATCCAATTTTCATGTTGGATTTCCCGAAGTGTTAAAGTTCCAACTTTATAAATGAAAAATATTTTTTTCTATTGAAAAATTTTATTATTAAAATATTTATAGTTTGTTTAATACTAAGTTGTAAAAATCAAGACGAAAAAATCGTCGATGATAAAAAATTTGAAAGAGAACCATTGGGAATAGCTTACAATGTAAAAATGGTTTATTCAGATTCCGCAAAAACTAAAGCGATTTTAACTTCACCAAAACATAATGACTTTACTAACCAGACACTAAATTACTCTGAGTTTCCAGATGGTGTTAATGTAACTTTTTTTGATATTAATAATAATAAAAATACAGTCGTTTCTGATTATGGAATTTTGTATAATTCTACTAGTATAGTCGATTTGAGAGGAAATGTAATTTTAAAGTCCCATGATAATTCAATTTTAAAAACCTCTCAGCTTTTTTGGGATGCTGAGTCAGATTGGATTTTTACTGAGGAAGATTTTACTTTTACAAGTGAGGATTATAATATGAATGCTGTCAGACTAGATTCAAACAAGGAATTCTCAGATTTTCAGACAGGCGAAATAAAAGGTGAGGTTTTAATTAAAGATGAGTAATATGAAGTATTATAAAATTTCTGAATTGATTTATTTTAGCATATTCTGCATTTCTTTTTACCAAACTTTATCAACTTGGAATATTGATAGAGAAAGAGCTTATATGTTTGTTTTATTCGGCATTCTATCTCTAGGAATGTTTTTTTTTAGAAGGCACTACAGAAAAAAGTTTACTAACAGAAAAAAATGATTAAAACAAATATTAATAAAAATTAAAATTAATATTATAAATTCAGTTTTTTCTATTAAATAGTAATTTATAAAATTGATAATTTTTTAAAAAATTCATTAGTATATTGTATTTTCGCAATAAATAAAAAATAAAATGGCAGTTTTAGGTAAAATTCGTGAAAAATCTATTTTTTTAATTATTGTTATTGGTTTAGCTCTTTTTGCTTTTATTATCTCCGGTGCTATTGGTAGTGATTATGGAAATATTGGACCAAAAGAACCAATAGGTCAAGTTGATGGGGAAGAAGTTTTTTTAAATAATTTTAGGAGTTTGGTTGAGCAGGACCAAAAAGTCAATGGTTCATCAACTATTGAGTCAGTCAATAAAGTATGGGACCAGTATATCCAAAGTTTAGTTTTAAAATCTCAAATTGATCTATTAGAAATAGATGCAGGAAGAAATCAAATTGAACAAGTAGTTTCTTCAGATCAAAATTTAACAAAGGATAGTAGATTCATAAATGAGGCTGGCTTTTTTGATTTTGGTCTTTTTACAAATTTCATATCACAAATAAGAGATCAGAACCCTTCCGCTTATGAGTCTTGGAAATTACAGGAGTCTAATATTATTAGTTCTGCTAAGCAGTCAATATATTTTGATTTGGTAAGATCAGGAGTATTTAATTTAAAAAATCAACAAAAAATTATCTCAGATTTTAAAAATACTAAAATTGATTTTCAATATGTAAAAATACCCTTTTCTTATTTGAGCGACACCTTATTTATTGTAGATGATAATGAAATCGATAATTACATAAAAAAAAATAATTCAGATTACATTTATAAACCTATTAGAAATATTGAATATGTTGTTTTTTTTGAACAACCAACTGATGAAGATGAAAAACAAATAAGAATACAATTAGAGAGTATTATAAATGATAGAATTGAATATAATGAAGTTTCTAAGTTAAACGATACTCTTATTGGCTTTGCAAATACTAATGAAATATTTGAATTTGTTGAGAGAAACTCTGATACACCATTTGATTCTATTTATCTTCCAAAAGGAAGATTATCTAAAGAATACAGTGAGTTGCTATTTAATCTTGATATTGGAGAAGTTTATGGACCATACAAAGATTTGGGTTCTTTAAAAATATCAAAATTACTAGATAGAAAAATTGATGGATCAATTAGAGCTAGTCAAATATTAATTTCTTATAATAGTTCAGCCAATCAAAATCTAAATATAAATAGATCTAAAGATGAAGCTAAGAAGTTAGCTAATGATTTATTTTTTAAAATCAGAAGAAATCCAAAAAGTTTTTCTAATTATGTTCAAGAATTTTCAGATGGAGCAGGAAAGTCAACTTTGGGAGACATTGGATTTTTTCAAGAGAAAAATGTTTTACCTGAAATTTTCTCCAAATTAAGTAAATCAAGAATAGGTAAACTAAATCTTATTGAAACTGATTTTGGATTTCACATTATTAAAGCAACTGACAAACAAGATGTTTTATTAATGGCAAATGTTGTAAAAAATATTATTCCTTCCGAAGAAACATCAAACAAAGTATTTAGGAATGCTACAAAATTTGAGATGGATCTATTAAATTCTGACGAATCATTTAATTCATTAGCTGAACAAAATGGTTATAATATCAGAAGAGTTAATGAAATAGATCGATTAGATGAAACTCTTCCAGGCTTGCCTAATCAAAGAGCAATAGTTCAGTGGTTATTTAATGAAAATACTGAGGTAGGGATGATAAAAAGATTTAATTTATCTTTTGGTGGATATGCAATTGTTAAAGTAATCGAAATAGATAAAGATGGTTTAGTATCATCTAATGAAGTAATATCTTCAGTCAGAAGAAAATTAATTAATCAAAAAAAATCTAATTATATTCTTAACTCAGATAGTAATTCTAAAATGTTAGATATAGCTGCAAAATATAATTCAGAAGTCATCAATGCATCGTTAGTTTCTGGTTTTGACCAAATATTAGTTGGTGCAGGAAATGAACCATATGTTATTGGAGTTGCATTTAGTCTCGATAAAAACGAGACCTCTGAACTAATTGTTGGAAATGAGGGTGTTTATAAAATAAAACTAACAAATATTTACTCAAATTCAGAGGATGAAATAGATTTAAATAAAACAGATGATTTTAGTGAAATTATTTTTAATGCTAACAATTTATTAGAGGCTCTAAAAGATAAGGCTAAAATTATTGACAATAGACATCTATACTATTGAAATAATAAATCATTAAAATTCATTATTGTGTTATATTTATTTTTAATAAAATAGTCCTTTGCTTTTTTCTTATTAAAACTTGAAACGAGAATTAAATCACCTCCCCATGCACCTAAACTTTTTATCTCTCCATCAAAATCTTTAAAAAGAGTTTTTTTAATTCTATTTTTTTTCAAGTGGTCTGCAATAATATTTTCGTGTTCTACAATATATTGGTTAAACTTATATTGATCTTTAGTTTTAATTAATTTTTCCGATAGCATAGAAATATTATCTATCACCTCATTATTTGGTTTTTTTTTAATACTATACTTTTTAATTTCACTTTTACTATTGACTTTTTTATTTAAATGAACTAGTAAAAGATTATTTATAAATGGTGGATTAAATTTTACTGGTAAAATATTTATTTTATTATCAATTTTTTGAAATTGAATTGGTGAGTTTGAGTTAGCGCAGGCAATGTCATACCCACTTCCGCCAAAAGTATGTTTTAAAAGCTCATATGGATTTGAATTAGTCCATATCGCAAAATTATTTAACAGTGTACTTGAGGATCCAAGCCCCCAATTTAAGTCAAACTCTAAAAATGATTTTATTTTTACTGGTTTAAATTCGAATTTGGGATTAATTTTTTTTATTGTTTCAAATATTTTTTTTAAAACTAAAGCTTTTTTATAATCAGAACCACAATTAATTATTTCAAAAGTTTTAATGTCAAATTTAGATTTAAACCACAGTGCTTTATTGTTATCATAAGATTCCCATGTGATAAAATTTTCATTTTTACTTTTGTTTATTATAATTTTTTGACCTTTTTTGCAAGGAATACCTATTGCTTTTGCCCCATCAATTATAAAATATTCTCCAGAAAGTAAAATTTTACCATTGCTTCTAAATTCCATTTAATTTTAAATATTTATAAACTGATTCATAAGTTATTTTTCTGTTTTTAAAATGTAAAATAGTCATTTCTTTAAGTTCATCATTAGCTTTAAATTTATTTAAAATATTCATTAAATGTAATTTCATATGACCTTTTTGAATACCTGTTGTTATTAAGGAATTAATAGCAGCAAAATTTTGTGCTAATCCTACACATGCAGTTATTTGCATTAATTGATTTGATGATGGTTTGTTAAGTAATCGTAAATTCCAATCAACTAAGGGATGAGAATTAGTTAATCCACCCACTGTGCCAATTGGTATTGGAATTGATAATTCAAAAGTAAATTCACGATCACTACAGTAAGCATTACTTAAACCAGAGTAATTTCCATTTTTACAAGCATAGGCATGAATTGCAGCTTCAATTGCTCTAAAATCATTCCCAGTAGCAATTGATACTGCGTCAATACCATTCAGAATACCTTTATTGTGAGTAACTGCCCTGTAGGTATCTATTTTTGATATATCAACAGCAGTAATAAATTTTTCAACATAGTCCTCATTTCTAATATTTTTTTTGTTTGTAAGTTGGTCAATTGAGCATTTAACAGATGCTTTTACTATACATTTTGGAACGTAATTGGATAGTATACTCATTATAACTTTAATTTCACTTTTTTTCTTTACAAATGCATTATATTCGTTTGCTTTTTTCAAAAAAACTTTGCTCATTTCTTCAAGACAAGAATTAATAAAATTTGCTCCCATGGAGTCAGCGGTATTAAAAGTTACTTGTATTTTATAATAATTTTCAAGTTTGTTAGTACAATCAAATAGTTCAATATTTATAATTCCACCTCCTCTTGATTTCATTCTTTTTGTCAAGTGACTGGTTTTTTCAAGTAGAAATTTTTTATGATTTTTAAAAAAGGATTTTAGGATTTTAGTTTCACCGTCGAATAAAAAATATATTTCTCCAATTTTTTCAGTGTCTTGAACTTTTGCTTTAAATCCTCCTTTATCAAACCAAAAGTTTGCAGCATATGACGCAGCTGCAACAACAGAACTTTCTTCAGTAACCATTGGAACAGTAAAATATTGATCATTAATATTGAAGTTTGGGGCTATACCCATAGGCATATAATAATTTGAAATAGTGTTCTCAGAAAAATCATCATGAATTCTTTGAATTTTTTTGTCATTATTCCAGTACTTTTTTAATAAATTTTTTTCATTAGAATTACCATCAAAATGGTTACTTATTATCCACTTAATTTTGTCGTTTTTTGATAATTTTGAAAAACCAGATATTTTATTCATTTTTTTATTTCTTATAAAAATATAATTCTAAATTAGTTATTTCTTAATATTAATTAATCTACAGAATGTATAATTTTTTCGATTTATTTTAAATGTATTTAATACTTTTTTAACGAACTTTGTAAAAAGTTATAATTTAAATTATTTAAAATTTAGTTTTTTTTTGCTTCATCCTTTTACACTTTTAAAATAATTAAAATGAAATACATAATTTATTTACTACTTTTTTCAAGCACTTTTTCCTATGCTCAGTCAATTAGTTGGTTGTCATTCAACGAGGCTCTTGAGGCTCAAAAAATTAAACCAAAAAAAATTATAATGGATGTTTATACAGAATGGTGTGGTCCCTGTAAAATGATGGATAAAAATACATTTGCAAACAGAGATGTGCTAAATTATATAAATGAAAATTTTTATGCTGTTAAGTTTAATGGAGAGGGTAATGAAAAAATTAATTTCTTTGACCAAGAATTTACAAATCCCGAATTTATTGATAGACGAAAAGGAAGAAATAGTACTCATCAATTAACCAAGTTTTTACAAGTTGATGTATACCCAACAATTATTTTTTTTAGTGAAGAAGGAGACCCAATAATTCCTGTTAAAGGTTATTTAAATCCAAGAGAAATTGAATTATATCTCAAATTAATTAAGAAAGGTGACTACTTTGCATTTAGATCAGAAGATGATTTTGAGAAGTATAAAAAATATTTTAGACCAAAATTTAGAAATTAATTTTTTAAAAAACCTACAATATCTTTGCCCAAGTTTGCTAAATGTTTTTCATCTGTAAATTTTTTTTCAATTTTTTTGTAATTTTCAATTTGATTGGCTCTTATTTTACCG
>Ga0310343_10000906_pt1 | contig 14729 bp, 17 predicted proteins | sample HC15DNA2025_MG_FD_203519 | JGI IMG/M metagenome (GOLD analysis project Ga0310343, IMG submission 203519) | Marine microbial communities from station ALOHA, North Pacific Subtropical Gyre - HC15-DNA-20-25_MG | ecosystem: Environmental > Aquatic > Marine > Oceanic | place: Pacific Ocean: North... | reverse complement strand
AGGATGGCGCAAACGTTTGGACATCAGCGGAAAGTCTTTTTGCTGCAAGCTCAAAACTATTTTTTGTTCTTGTACTAGCTTCAAAAAATAAAGATGTTACCAAAGTCCCTTGTAAGGCCGGTATCTTTTTTGTCCCTGCATTCTTTAGTGCATCAAATCTATTAGCTAATTCAAATACTGACTCATAATCTTGAATAGAAAAATTAGCGAGTGTGTGAATATGTTTATGAGGCCAAATTTGCATTACGCTTAAAAAATTGAATAATTATTTAAATTTAGGTGTTCTGTCACCTTTTAATCTTTTACTTACACTCCTACTATTTTTAAGATACCAACGCCATTTTATATTTTTTGCCTTTGATATGCCAATTCTTGTAGTTTGAACAAGATCTTTCCCTTTTAGAGTTAGATCTTTTTGAGAAATCCATAAAGATTTGTTATTAAGAACCTCAAGTGAGTTAAATGATATGTCTACACCGAATGCCTTTGTAACTAGGCCAGGTCCAGAAGCTAATCTTTCATTTTTCTTAGATATAAAAACTGCTCTTATCAGTACACCACTCGCAAAATTTTCTCTATCAGTAACTATGTTTAAACAATGATGAATGCCATAAGATTTATAAATATAATATGTTCCAGGTTTACCAAATAATGATTTATTTGATTCGGTTTTTTTGTGGTAGCCATGACAGGCTTCTTCTTCCTGTGAATAAGCTTCGGTTTCAACAATAATGCCCTTAAATTGATCTTTTTCATTATTTTGTTTTATCAGGTAACAGCCTATTAAATCAGGGGCAACAAGTCTGGAGTGCCGATTAAAAAAATTTTTTGGGAATAAAACTTCTTCTATTTTTCAATTTTTATCTAATATTATATTTAACTGAAAAAGATAATTAAGGCTATTAATTAACATTGATTTTTCAAAAAGATGTGGTTATTTCTTTAATTATTTAAAAATTAAGGATATATTTATAACAATGTTTTAAATTAACTATTATTTAACAAGAGAAAAATTAAAGGTATGAAAAAAATAACTAAAGAGGAAGTAAAAAAAGTTGCTAATTTAGCGAGATTGGAACTTAACGAGGGTGAAATTAATAAACATGCAGAACAATTAGAAAAGATATTGGATTATATAAGACAACTTGAAAAAATTGATACGAATGATGTGCCCTGTATGACAAGAGCTGTAGAGGTTGTTAATGTATTAAGAAAAGACTACAAGATAAACTATGATTGCACTAAAGAAATTTTAGAATTGGGCCCATCTAGAGAAGATAAGTATTTTAAAGTTCCAAAAATTATAAGCTAATAAATTAGTTGCTTCCTATAAATGTTTGATTGACTATCTTTAGTAGAATTTTTTTTATTTTATAACCTGGGTATAAATTTATGATTTTTCTTATCTTCCCCCTTTTTCTACTATGACTCCTTATACCAATTAATAAATCATAAATAAAATTAAAAATGTCTCCTCTACTTTCAAATATCCCAACTCTTTGAGGGGAACCTTTCAAATCCAATAATGGTTTGGTTTTTTCGTACGCTACTTTGTATTCAAACCAAGGGATAGAAGGCCAGAGATGGTGTATGAGATGATAGTTTTGACCCATTATAAGTATATTCATAAATTTGCTTGGGTAGACTCGCGAATTTAGCCATTTATTTCTTGATCTAAAAGGTCTATGGGGCAGATAATCAAAAAATATTCCTAAAGTAACCCCTACCATTAATGCTGGTCCAAACCATAAGTTATAGATGATATTCATAAAATCAAACTTAATGCCTGCCAAGATAATGGTTATGAAAATGGATCTTTCAATTCCCCACTGTAATAGTTCATATTTTCGCCAAAGCTTTCTTTGGAAGAAAAACAATTCATGATAAAAAAATCTTGGAGCAATTAGCCAAATCGGACCAAAAGTACTGACAATATGATCAGGATCATTTTTTGGATGATTTACGTGAATATGATGTTGTAAATGTACTCTTGTAAAAACTGGGAAACTAAATCCTAGTAGAATTGCAGATCCATGACCCATAGCTTGATTTATCCAAGGCACTGGGTGGGCAGCTTTGTGACATGCGTCATGAATCACAGTTCCTTCCATATGCAAAGCCAAAAAAGCAGTGGCTACTAATAATGGTAGAGGCCATACACCTTCCGTCTCCGTGAATCCTCTATTCCATTGCCATATAGTTATAAAAGCTAAAAAATAACCACCAAAAAAAAGACCTACCGTTGGATTCCAAAAACTTGGGGGATCTACGAATGGTTTAATTTCCCTTTGCCAATTAAATGTCTTTGAAGTTTCAGGAGTACTTTTTTTAGTTTTACTGGTTAAGTTTGAAATTGGTCCTTTAAATCTCTACGTAATATAACTAAATTTTAATTGTGATTGCATAATCGAATAAAAAATATATTTTGAGATGAAATTTTTGTCTTATGTGTCAGATTAATCATCTTGAGTAATAAATTTTTTTAAAGTATACCTTTTTCAATTATTATTTTATTTGAGCGGTCGTGGCGGAATTGGTAGACGCGCGAGTTTTAGGTACTCGTATCTTCGGGTGTGGGAGTTCAAGTCTCCCCGACCGCACTTAAGGGTTTTCTGATAGAAAGTTTATTTATCTTTATCAACTTCTTATAATGTAATAACTAATTAATAAAATTAATGAATAGTTCCATAGTTTATTTGGGATCTTTTTATCTTGCAACTGGAACTATTTTTTTATTTGTGCCCTTAATTTATCTGGAACTCGGTAAACCCAAAGACTTAATAAAAGCTTTTTTTAATATATTGATAGGTTTTATATTGATAATTAAAAATAAAACGATAGATCAATCATTTTTTTTAATTTTACTCTTATCAACAGCACTAATTATTTTATATTTAGTGGAGATTTTTTTATCTAGATGGTATCAGTTGACAGATAATGAAAAGAAAAAATTAACTACCTTTTTGGAATTCAAAAATAATCTTTCGAAAATATCAGAGGCCATAAATCTTGGAGCAAGTAATCTTACCAAATCTTTCAATTTTTTTAATTTTGGCAGCAATAATCAAAATCCAACTCCAAAAAAGTGGGTAAGAAATGACAAAAATGATAATATAAAAGTTTGAAATTAAATCAATTCGTTATTTAAATATGCCAAAAAAACTAAAGGTCAATTAAGAAAATATATAATAAGTTAGATTAATTTAAAAAATTCATTTGATCAAAAAATAATTACTATAAAGGAATATGAAATCTCAAAATAGCAAAGAACAAAAATTAGACTTTTCTTATAAAGAAACTTTAAATTTACTAAAAACTGACTTCTCAATGCGCGCAAATTCAGTGGTCAGAGAACCTGAGATTCAGAATTTTTGGTCTAATAATAATATTGATTTCGAATTAGGTACAAACAACTCAGGAAAAACATTTACATTACATGATGGCCCACCCTATGCAAATGGAGCGCTTCATATGGGTCATGCTCTAAATAAAGTTTTAAAAGACATAATTAATAAATACAAAACCTTGAGAGGATTTAGGGTACATTATGTTCCTGGCTGGGACTGCCATGGATTACCTATTGAATTAAAAGTACTTCAGAATTTGAAATCTGATGAAAGAAAGAATCTCGATACTCTAGATCTAAGAAAAAAAGCAACTGATTATGCATATGCTCAAATTAATAATCAAATGGAGGGTTTTAAAAGGTGGGGCATATGGGGTGATTGGGATAACCCTTACTTAACTCTTAAGAAAAGTTATGAATCTGCTCAGATTGGAGTATTTGGAAAAATGTTTTTAAATGGTTACATATATCGAGGTCTTAAACCAGTTCATTGGAGTCCAAGTTCAAGGACAGCACTTGCAGAAGCAGAATTAGAATATCCTGATGAACATTATTCAAAAAGTATTTATGTCTCCTTTAAAATAACTAAAGTATCTGACGAGAACCTATTAAAATTACTTCAAGAAAATTCCAATATCAAAAAAGATTTTTTTCTAAGTAATTCTTTCATAACTATTTGGACAACGACACCTTGGACCATACCTGCAAATGAAGCAGTTGCAGTAAATCCCAAAATAAATTATGTTTTTGCTCTTGATGAAGAGAAACAAATATACCTTTTTGCAAAAGATTTATCCTGTGAAATTAGTAAGAAATTTAATAAAAATTTAAAGATACTTTTAGAGGTTAAAGGTTCCTCATTAGAAAATATCGAATATCAACATCCTACTAAGAATAAAATCTGCAGAATTGTGGTTGGTGGAGATTACATTACAACTGATTCAGGTACTGGCATTGTTCATACTGCTCCAGGGCATGGGATAGATGATTTTAATGTGGGCCAAAAATATCAGTTACCTACCACATGTGTTGTTGATGAAAAAGGGAATTTAAATGAATATTCTGGTCAATTCCAAGGTTCTAATGTCCTAAAAGAGGGAAATGATGTAATTATTGAATATTTAAAAAAGAATAATTCGCTTCTATTACAAGAAAATTATAAACATAGATACCCCTATGATTGGAGAACTAAAAAACCAACTATTTTTAGGGCAACAGAACAATGGTTCGCATCTGTAAATGGCTTTAGGTCATCTGCACTAAAAGCAATTGAAGATGTTGAATGGATGCCAGCAACGGGAAAGAAAAGGATTTATTCTATGGTTGTGGGTAGAGGTGATTGGTGTATTTCTAGACAAAGGTCATGGGGAGTCCCAATCCCAGTTTTTTATAAAAAAAATGGTAACGAAATTCTTCTAAACAGCGAGACAATTAATCATATCCAAGAACTTTTTAGTGAACACGGAGCAGATATTTGGTGGAATTGGGATGTAAAAAAACTATTGCCAGAAAATTATGCAAAAGAATCTGATCTATGGGAAAAAGGAACAGATACAATGGATGTCTGGTTTGATTCAGGATCTAGTTGGGCCGCAGTGTGTGAACAAAGAAGTGAATTAGAGTATCCAGCTGATCTTTATTTAGAGGGCTCAGATCAACATCGAGGTTGGTTCCAGTCTTCTTTGCTTACATCTGTTGCAGTTAATAATAAGCCTCCATATAAGAAAGTTTTAACTCATGGTTTTGCACTTGATGAAAACGGAAGAAAAATGAGCAAATCCTTAGGTAATGTTGTAGACCCTAATATAATTATTAATGGAGGTAATAATAAAAAAATAGAACCTGCTTATGGCGCTGATGTTCTAAGGCTATGGGTAAGTTCAGTAGATTATTCGGTAGATGTTCCAATTGGTTCAAATATACTCAAGCAACTATCAGATGTTTATAGAAAAGTTCGTAATACTGCAAGATATCTGCTAGGCAATATCCATGATTATGATCCTAAAGTTGATAGTTTTGAAATTGCTCAACTGCCACTCTTAGACCAATGGATGTTGGGCAGGTTAGTTGAGGTTGCAGATCAAATATCAAATGCTTATGAAAATTATGAATTTTCAAAATTTTTTCAAATCTTGCAAAGTTTTTGCGTTGTAGACCTATCAAATTTCTATTTGGATATTGCAAAGGATAGGTTATACGTAAGTTCAAAATCACAATTTAGGAGAAGATCATGTCAGTTCGTAATGTCTAAAGTTGTTGAAAATTTAGCTATCCTTATTTCTCCAGTCCTTTGTCATATGGCTGAGGATATTTGGCAAAATATACCATATTCAACTAAAGAAAAATCAGTATTTCAAAGAGGATGGCCAAATTTTTCGCAATCATGGAAAAATGAAAGCCTTAATCAGCACATTGGAAATTTGAGAAATTTGAGAGTTGAAATTAATAAGGCCATAGAAGGATGTAGAAATAAACAAATAATTGGCGCAGCTTTGGAAACAGAAGTCAATTATTTGCCTGAAGATAAATTGGTAAAAGATTCTTTGGCTTGGCTTAAAAAATTTGGTAATACAGATGTAGATTTATTTAGGGATTGGCTTATAGTTTCAAATTTCCAAGTGGTTACAAATTTGGTCGAAAATTCTCTAATTATTGACAATAATGAACTTGGAAAAATTCAAATTGTTAAGGCTCATGGTCAAAAATGTGATAGATGTTGGCATTATCAAAAAGAAACTTTTATTGGTAAACAAAATACAAAATTATGTAAAAGATGTTCAAATATTATTAATCTTGAGTTTACTTAAATCCTTTTTTTTTGATTTAAGAAGAAAAGTGGCCTTTGATTTTCTCTAATTAAATAAACTTTGGTTTCTGTAAAAGGTGCATGAAAAAGTTTAAATTTTGTTAGTAAATATTCAAATGCCAGAACTTTTTATAAATCAATCTCAATTTGTTGTGTGGTAAAGATAATGAAACCTTTTATTTCAATTATCCTATTAGGGTTCTTATAGCTTATTATTTCTAGAAAATTAATAAAATCAATTTTTTCCATTTTCGGAGAAGTAAGAGTTTCTTCCATTTTTAGGTAATTTAATAATAGACCATTGAATCAATCCTAAAATGTAAATTAATAATGAAAATAAACCTATAAATTTTGCAACGGGTTGAGTGAAATTAGCCCCGAAGAAAAAATTAAATAAATTTTTGATAATAATATAGAAATTTGAAGAAGGCTGTAGCCAAATTTCACACGCAGGGGAATTAATATAAGAGAAGCAGCTAAAGTTTTGCAAACTTTGTATTAAGAAATTCAAAGATATAAAAGTTAGTGACCATCTCCATACTTTTGTTGTTGTGGTAAGGGAAGAAGAAAAAGCATATTCTTTTAACTCATCATTAATATCGTTCCAAAACCAAACTGAAATTGTCATTAATAATGTTGAAATATTTGTAATTATCAGCGCATAATTAAACTTTCCTATTAAAAGTAAAAGGCTTACAAAAAATAATAAGGATATTTTCCAATAGATAAATAAAAGCTTCTTTACAGCTTTATTGCTTTTTTTAATTGACCATAATGATAATGTAATAGGCATACCAATAAGGAAAATTATTGAAAGTTGAAAAGATAGCCAAATGGAAATGTGATTAAGAAAGTTCAAAACTTTTTCTTTTTACATACATAATAATTAAACATCAATCTGTTACTTTTTAACTTACTATTGTCATAGTTATGAATATTATGAATCTTCGTGATATTCCCTAGAAATAAATTAATAATTGCATGAGACAGCATGTTAATCCTCTTAGTAAAAATTTTGACCTAACTGAGAAGATCCCTTCTATCAAAGAAATGTTTAAGGATTCTGAATTACCTCTTCATTTAGATATAGGTTGCGCTGATGGTGAGTTTCTTTTTGATTTAGCTTTTGTTAATAACAATTGGAATTATATAGGTATTGAAATAAGAGAGAGATTGGTCAATAAAGCTAGATTAAAAGTGCGAGAAAGAGAATTTAAAAATTTATATTTTGTCTTTGGTAATGCTAATAATATTTTGAAAGATTTCCATCGTGAATTTATAAACAAGAATTTAAAAAGTATTTCACTTAATTTTCCAGATCCATGGTTTAAAAAGAGACATCATAAAAGACGTGTTGTTCAGCCAGGACTAATTAATATTCTTTCAAATCATATGGAAAAGGGATCTCTAGTTTTTATTAAAACTGATGTAAAAGATTTATTTGATTATATGGATTGCAATATATCAGATAATTCTAATTTTAAAAAAATAGATCAAAATGATTTGAGTTGTTCTCAAACTTTTAATCCAAATAAAGTTAAAACTAATAGAGAAAAATATGCGATTGTTAATAAACTCCGTATTTTTGAGAGGATCTACATAAGAGTATGATTCATAATGAATTTATAATTTTTTTTATCTCTAAACTAAGTTTGCTTGTTATTTCCTTTGATAAGGATTGAACTTTCTTTTTACTTTGGGTTTCTACAAGAACTCTTATTAGTGGTTCTGTGCCGCTAGGCCTTATATAAACTCTACAATTATCGGAGTAAATTGTCTGAAACTTTTCTATAGTTTGATCAACTAAGTGTCTAGTTTTTAGATTTATTTTATTAATATTAAAACCTACATTAATGTTGGTTAGTTTCTGAGGGAAAGGTTTGAAACTACTTTTGAGCCAATCATTTAAACTAATGTTTTTCTTTTTACAGTATTTGCAAATTTGCAGTGCAGTCAATATGCCATCTCCAGAAAAGTCATTAATTTTTGAAAGTATATGCCCTGATTGTTCACCTCCTAAAACAGCGTTTTTTTTCTTTATTGCGTCGTGGACGAATTTATCTCCTACATCAGTTCTGCATAAAATCCCGCCAATTTTATTCCAAGCCTTTTCAAAACCTAAATTTGCCATTTGAGTTGATATTAGTAAATTATTTGTTAGAATTTTTTGCTCCATTAGTTCTCTACCCCAGAGAAAAAGAATATGATCTCCGTCTAAAATATTGCCTTTTGAATCTACTCCAATTACTCTATCTGCATCCCCATCGAAGCTAAATCCCATATCTCCGTGATTTTCTCGTAATGCCTTTTTTAACGGTTCGAGATTAGTAGAACCACAATTCAAATTAATTTTTAACCCATTTCTAGAGTTATTGATAACTTTTACATCGGCGCCAAGATTCTGAAAAATTGTTTTTGCACAAGTTGTTGCTGATCCATAACATGTGTCTAATATTATTTTCATATCGCTTAAATTTTCCCCACCCATTGTTTGCATGAGACTTTGAAAGTAAATATCCATAAGTTCTTTATTTGTTTGTAGGGTGATATCTTTTGTGGGAACTAAAAAATTTTGATCAAATTCTTCAATTATTGTTTGAATTTTATTTTCGACGTTTTTGGTGATTTTTTGACCATTATGATCAAAGATTTTTATGCCATTATATTCGGGTGGATTATGACTTGCAGATATCATTACCCCACCACTAAATTTCTCTTGCCTTATTAAAAAAGGGATAGCTGGCGTAGGGCAAATCCCAATATTTATAAATCTTTTACCACTTGCATTGATACCTTTTATTATTGCCTTAAGCAAAATATCTCCACTAATTCTTGTATCCCTTCCAATTAATATTGGCTTATTATTTTTTAAGTTTATACCTAGAGCATAGCCAACTTTATATGCGAGGGGACAAGTAATCTCTTCATTAAATCTTCCTCTTATTCCATCAGTTCCAAATATTGATTGCATAATTAGATTTTAGGAATTAAAGATATTTTTCATATTGTTTAGTTATTATTTTATCAGTTAATTAAAAGGTAAAGAGCTTTCGTTCTCTTTATTTGTTTAACTTATTTAAGATATTCAAAGTTAGTAAATATCAATAATGCAGTCTGAGGGTGCAGAACCACTTTTAAATAAAAATTTAAAAGCAATTATTGCTTTGATTATTGCTTTTTTTATTGTTTCTATAATTTTATTTAGAGACTTCTTTTTTCAATCAACTTTCATTCTTAAGAGTTTTGGAGAATTATCTATTGATCCTGAAATAGCTTTTAAAAATAATAAGCCTACTTTTCTTGAATTTTATGCTGAGTGGTGTGAAGTTTGCAAAGAAATGGCTCCTCAAGTATCTGATTTAAAACAGGAATTCGAAAAAGATATTAATTTTGTTTTTTTAAATGTTGACAATCAAAAATGGGAAAATTATATAAGAAAATTTGAGGTAAATGGTATTCCTCAAGTTAATCTCTTTGATAGAAAAGGTAATTTAAAATCAACCTTCGTTGGTAAACAAGAGGAATCAAAAGTAAGAAAATCTATCGCTAATTTAGAAAGAGAAGTAGAATTGCAGGAAGAAATTCTTAATGCTGAATTTTCAGTAATAAAAGATAATAAAAATAATGGGATTAATCCTCGAAGTCATGGATAATTTCTACCAATCTAGAGATTTCGATACAATTGGAAAACTTTGTTTAAAAATTGACTTGCAATTTTGAGCTATAGACTTATGTTCTTTTTGAGTACCGTGAGCTGATCTTAAATGTATGTAATGTATCCAAGATCTGCATGATCCCGACATGTAGATTCGCGTTGGAGTAGCTAATGGTAAAACAAATCTTGCACATTCTTTAGCTATTCCTTCAGCAAGTAGATCTTCATATAATTCAGAGGCAGCACTAAAATGGGAAGCAATCTTTGCATTGAATCTTTTTTTTAACTCATCAGGTAGGTCAGGAATAGAATTTTGCCTATTTTTAAAATCTTGCCTCCTCAATTCTGGTAAAGGAATATTACCCAACTGAGAACTATCAGCATATCTTTGTGAAAATTCCTGGAACGTAAATGATCTATGCCTTAATATTTGAGCTGCAATCCCTCTATTGGTTTCTATCTGTAAAGTCATAAATGATTGTTCAAAGACACTCCAATGTTCATTTTTAATGCAATAACTCAATAATTTTGAATAATCTTCATTTTTTTGATTGCTTGGATTACTTACTCTTGCAATGTAAGCCATTGTTTTTTCTGCATCAGGAGTTAGCGAAATAAGTTCAACTTTACTCATTTTAGATCTTTGCTAAGGTCACTTTCTCTGGTTGATTTTGATATTTACCTTTTCTATCTTGATACGTTGTAGAGCAAGGATCACCTTCAAAAAATAGTAGTTGGCAGATTCCTTCATTAGCATAAATTCTGCAATCTGCTCCTGAGCTATTACTAAACTCTAAAGTTAGGTGGCCTTCCCATCCTGCTTCTGCAGGTGTTGTGTTAACTATAATTCCTAGTCGGGCGTAAGTGCTTTTCCCTATGCAAATTACAGTTATATTTTCGGGCACTCTCATTTTTTCTAGTGCCACTCCTAAACCGTAGGAGTGAGCAGGAAGAATAAAAAAGTCTCCATCATTATCATGGTGAAGAACAGTTTTTTCTAAATTATTAGGGTTAAACTTTTTGGGATTCATAACTGTCCCGGGGATATGCCTGAAAATTAGGAATTCTTTTGAAGAAAGTCTTAAATCATAGCCATAAGAAGAACATCCGTAACTCAAAACTGGTTTCTGTTGAATATCAGGTTCAAGATGCCGTACCAAATTTGATTGGAATGGGTTTATCATTCCTTCAGAAGCTTTTTGATTTATCCAGAGATCGTTTTTGAGCATTTTTTTATGAACGAAGTTCGGTAATTTGGTTGGCCATTAATAATAAATCTTTAGGAATATCTGTACCAGTAAGGATTACATCTCCAGATATAAATCGGTTTTCAAGTGTTGAAATCAAATCATCTTTTTCTATAATTTTCATTTCAATTGCGAGAAATATTTCATCAAGAATGATTTGATCTTGTTCACCAGAAAGTAATTCTTTTTTACAGAAATTCCATAATTCGTACGTAGAATCATGTATAGATTTTTGCAAATTTTTATTAAATTCAATTTCTTCAGAATGATATTGATCATAGCTATGTGACGATCTTACCCAAGTTAAGTTACCACAAAGTTTTACTGAATTAGCCGCGCCTTGTTTAACCCCTCCTTTCATGAATTGTACTAGAAGTACTTTCCTACCAAGAGCAGCATTCCTTAGGGAATCTCTTATAACAGAAGAATAACTCCCTCTGTAAGAAGATTTGTAAATTTGGATTTGCCCGGTTTGTGTAAATCTTTTTTTAAAATTTATTTTATTAGTAGAACTTATTTTTACTACATCAGGATTACTATTTGAATGACAATTTGATGAACTAATTACCATTATTTTAGATTTCTTTTCTAGATGCAGTATAATTTGAATTCGCAAACACTGCATATAGTGTAATTTTACTTAAACAAAAGTGGCAAAAACTTAAATTAAACAAGTTATGTTTATAAGTAAACTAAAAAGAATTTAAAATTGTTACTGTTGATACAAGATATTTTAAGGCGTCTTCTTAAATTTTTTAATAGTAAATATATTTATGTTGCCTTCTTCTAGAGGATTGAATCGTTTTAGTTCGCATCAGTCTGGACAAAGTAAAATTAACTCTATTGGAGAACGATTTCCAATAAATAGAACTTTAATGGAAGTTATTAAAGGTCTTGAGGGTGCAAGTACAGAAATGGTTGAGAGATCTAAAACAATATTTTTTCCAGGGGATCCTGCTGAGCGAGTTTATCTCATAAGAAGAGGAGCGGTTAGGCTCTCAAGAGTTTATGAATCAGGAGAAGAGATAACTGTTGCTCTTTTAAGAGAGAATAGTCTCTTTGGTGTTTTATCTCTTCTAACAGGCCATAGATCTGATCGTTTTTATCATGCTATAGCTTTCACAAGAGTTGAAATGATAACAGCACCTGCGAACTCAGTTTTAAAAGCCATAGAAGAAGATGCATCTGTAGGACTATTATTGTTACAGGGTCTATCAAGTAGGATCCTGCAAACAGAAACAATGATAGAAACTCTTACTCACAGAGATATGTCATCCCGTTTAGTAAGCTTTTTAATGGTTCTTTGTAGAGACTTTGGAGTCGCAAGTGAAAAAGGTATCACTATAGATTTGAGGCTTTCACATCAAGCGATTGCTGAAGCTATTGGTTCAACAAGAGTAACGATTACAAGATTATTGGGCGATTTAAAGGATTCAGGGCTCCTAACTATTGAAAGAAAAAAGATTACAGTTTTTGATCCAATTGCTCTTGCAAAAAGATTTAATTGATCCATCATTAATTATGATGTATTGATTTCATAAATAGAGTGGCTGGGATTTTAATTGTTTTTTTGATATTACTCGGAGGATTAATTGCACCATTTGGAGATTTGCTCGGCACAAAAATTGGTAAAGCAAGATTTAGTATTTTAAAATTAAGACCAAAAACTACCGCCACAATTGTAACGATAATAACTGGTGGTTTTATTAGTTCAATATCAATAGGACTGCTGATTTTGGTTAGTGAAGAATTTAGACAAAGACTTTTTGTTGATATCCCTTTTTTGCAAAAAACTTTAGATGAAAGTAAAAAAGCCCTTATACCTTTGCAAGAGGAACGAAAGAAGCTTGAAGATAAGATTATTCTAAAAGAAAAGGAATTAAATAAACTAAAAAATGATGTTAATGAATTTAGAAGAGGAAATATTGTTATTAGAAGAGGACAAACTTTATTTATTGCTGAAGTTAACTCTAATTCAAATGTAAAACTAGACTTAGCAAAAATTTATAATGAAGCCGATAAGTTTGTTCGGAAAATTGTAATTCCTAGCAATGAAGATGCAAAAAATATCCTTTTGTGGAGACCAAGTGATATTACAAAAATTGAAAGATTAGCATCTGTAGATGGCGATTGGATTTTAATAATTAAATCTGCAACAAATGTCTTAAAAGGGGATAATTATGTTTTTGTATCGCCTGATTTGATAGAGAATAAATTTATCGTCAGAAAAGGTGATGTTATTAAAAGCTCTATTATGGGAGAAAGTGATTTAAATCTTAAATCTATTAATTTAAAAATTAAATCGTTACTCAGAGAAACAAGAGATGAAATCAAGTTAAAAGGATCACAAGTTAGTGAAATTAAAACTAGAGGAAATTTTGTAAAAAAAATTAGAGATTTTCTTAAAGAAAATCAAAATGTCAAATTCAAGCTGGAAGTAGTGTCTTTAAGAGATAGTAAAACTGCAGAACCAATAGTTGTTGAAATAAATATTTTCAAAATAAAATCTTAAATGTCAAGAGTAATAGCTATTGATCCAGGCAAGAGTAAATGCGGCTTAGTCTTAGCTGAAATAAGTAAAAAAGTAGTTTATCAAGCCATAATTCTAAAAAGTGAACTACTTGCAGATTATGTTAGAGATTTAAATACTGTAGAAGATATTACAAGAATTATTATTGGCAATGGCACCACCAGTAGGGATATTACAAAAAAAGTGGATTTTTTAAAAAAAGAAATAATAAGTTTTGAAGAGAGAAATACAACTTATAGAGCCAAAGAAAGATATTTCGAACTTTTCCCTAATAAAGGTTGGAGGTTCATTTTCCCCAGAGAAGTTTTTATTCTTAATAAAAATCTTGATGCCATATCAGCTCTGATAATTTTAGAAGACTATTGCAAAATGAAGTTTACTTTAAATCAAAATGTAGATTTTAAAACTTGGCTGAAATAGTGAACTTATATTCATTACCAGTTTCAAGTTCATAATCTTTTTTTAATAAAAATCTTAATAATGAATCCTCTATCAATGCTTTTCCCAAAGGAGGTTTTACTAATAATGAACCTTTATTAAAAGACCATGTGAAAGTCCATTTAAATTGACTAGCTTCCACAACTCCCTTGATATGCTTTTTTGCAAAGCAATATTCTTTAACACTTACATGGGCAATTGTTTCTGGTTTAGACCGCACTTGTTAAATTTGATCTTTATCAAAAGAATTTAATTGATTTATTATATAGTCTTCTTTTTTATTATTTAATTGTTCGAGAGATTCTATTACTTTCTTATATACTTTATCCAATATTAATTTTTCATCTAAAGAAATATTGCCTAATACATGTGAAATAGTATTGAAATTAATTGTTCTATTAATTGATGGAGGTGACCCAATACCAATTCTTATTCTATTGAAATTGTCCGTTTGCAATTTTTCAATGATGCTTTTAAGCCCATTATGTCCTCCAGAACTGCCTTTTTTTCTGAATCTTATTTTTCCAAGGGGAAGATCTTTATCGTCAACTATTATGAATATATTATTCAAATTAACTTTGTACCAATCTACAATTGCGCGGACAGCATCACCACTATTATTCATAAACGTATTAGGTAAAAATAGTCTGTAAGTGGATTCATTAATTTTGAATTCCGTATAGGAACTCTTTAATTTGTCTTTCAAT
>Ga0310343_10000904_pt1 | contig 14738 bp, 15 predicted proteins | sample HC15DNA2025_MG_FD_203519 | JGI IMG/M metagenome (GOLD analysis project Ga0310343, IMG submission 203519) | Marine microbial communities from station ALOHA, North Pacific Subtropical Gyre - HC15-DNA-20-25_MG | ecosystem: Environmental > Aquatic > Marine > Oceanic | place: Pacific Ocean: North... | reverse complement strand
CCAGAATATCTACGCTGGCGACTTGAAGGGGCCATTGCTGATGATGGACTTCTGTGCGGTAGAGCTGTCCTTTGGAGCCTTGGCAATAAAGGCAATATCGCTCAGTGGCCCAAATCTCGAAAGAGCCTTTTCCGAATTTCTCGTGGTGATGAGGTTGGTAACGGGCTCGAAAGCGATTATCCGAGACTTCGCTTGAGTATTGGACAGCATTCCCTTTATTCTGAATTTTAACGTAGCCGTGCCGGTAGGGTAGATGAAAAAAGGTTCGAGCAGCCCAAACCGCGAATTTGGATGGAACGTCGAGGCTGAAAAACCACACTCCCGGCTTACCGTTGCAGGTCACATAGGTTCGAACGTTGATTTCCGGGAAGTTGGAAATCGGATCGAAAGCCGGGCAGTGACGAAGTGTGACACCGCGCATGTCGAACGGGACGATGGCGATCCATGCTTTGCCTTCATGGAGGTCGATATCAAGTGTGCCGGGGATTCGTTTTCTGAGATCTTGATAGTCGATTTCCCAATGGAGGAAAGCTAGATTCAGCCAGCTCTGTCTCAACAGCCATTTACGATCAGGTAGCGGCCAAGGTCGATATTCTCGGTCAGACAGGTCTGGGCGCTGTTTGGCGGTAGTCAAGATTCTTGGCTTATCGCCTCCGCGACTTTTCGGCCAGACGCCATAGCTCCCTGAATTGAGGCGGAATACCGGTAGTCGCCGCAAATCCACAAACCGGAATCCAGTTGGACGGAGTTTTTCCCGTATCCATTATCTCCGGGCAATTGGTGCGGCAGGGCTTCGGGGATCGAGTATTGCTTAAGAAAGCGAAACGATGTCGCTGTACTGCCGAACCAAGAGCGAAGTTCGCTTAGGATTTCCTCGAGAGAAGCAATTCCTTTGGTAGAAACGCAAATGAGCGATTGGCCATTTGGAGCATAGCCCATAGCCGCATCGCTGGGTACAGCAACGTTGGAAATTTTTCCCGTCTGGGATCCATTTAGCGCAATGTACGCTCCCGGCAAGGGGCTGTGAGGGGAAGAAAAATACAGGCAGTAAGTTTTGTTCCAGCCACGATCCAAGGAATCATCCCCGACTAAGGAAGCTGCAGTTGTCATATCAGTAGCGAGAACAATGTGACTTGAACGGATTTCGGTTCCGTCTGCCAGTTGGATGCATCGCGGGTGGATCTTGGCAGCGCGAGTGTTCAAGCGAATATCTTCAGGCGGTAGCTTCGAAGCCATTTGTTCGGGAATGCGACCCATCCCGCCCTCGGGAAGAGCAGCATAGCCCTGTGCGAACATTTTAAATACAAAATCGAACATGATTCGACTGGTGGCCAATTCTTGCTCGAGGAATATTCCCCCGTAGAATGGACGAAGGAAGGACCGCATAAACGTATCGGAATAGCCCAAGCTTCGCAGGTAATCGATTGTGGGCATATCTTCTCCAGTCTCGTAGATACTTTCTATGGGTGAGCGGATAAGCCGATTCCTCAGCCCTGCGATTTTTAGCTTGTCGCCCAATGAGCCGATGGGGCTGCAAGCGGATTTGAGAAGGGAGCTAGGACGTCTCCACGGGTCTGAAACCGATTCGAATTCAGATCCAGTCCAGACCATCGCTCCAGGTTCCAGATAGCCTAGATTAAGGGCATCGTAGTCGAGAATGGATTGGCACTCATCATAAGCAGTAAGAAGCACTTGAAACCCGCGATCGAGATGAAATCCGTCGACGACGTCCGTACGAATTCTTCCGCCAGCTCGATCGGAAGCCTCGAGGACTAGCGGTTTCAGGCCACGTTCTTGAAGCTCGAGGGCGCAGCGCAGCCCTGCTATGCCAGCACCCACGATCACAGCGTCACAATTTGGTTTGGACTCGGTCACTTTCTGCCTCCCGAGTGATTACTTGGATGTGATGGGCTTTGGCCTTCTACGCTGCGGCGACAATCAGCGTCATGACGAGAAGCGTTGACGCCGGCGCGGATTTGATCAGGCGGTCCTTTATTCGGACGTGCATGGCGATAGCTCCTGCCATGAGAACGGAAATTAGCGCGGCCGCCGGTAGAGTGAGCGAAGGAATGAAGATGCTGAGAATGAGGGCAGTCGCTGCCGTCACCTTCAAGCTGCCCACAATCCATACGAGTCTTTGAGGCAGCCCATACTCGGTAAATTCTTCTACCATATCGTTGGCCGCTCCACCGCGATAAGGCGATGGTTTGGCGAACCGAAATAGCCAAACGTGTAGTAGACTTATACCTACGGCCAGGCGGAGTAATAATTGCGCAGTTTCCATAACGGAAACGAAGCGGATTATTGGCGATATACACAATCATGAATAGCTTTCATAAGTAAATTGAACTAGTACAAAGGCTGTTCATTTGTGATACATAAAATTTAGGACGAACGAATTTGCCCCGCCATCTGGCATCCATCGGAGAATTGCCGAACCGAAAAAATATATTCTCAATCTAGATGTCGGACTCGTCAGGGATCCCGGATTCTATGTTTATCCCCAATGAAAAGTGTAGATTGATCTACAGAAGCCGTACTACTTCCGCACTGTTGAAGCCGGGGGAGTTTGATTAATTGGCGGAAACCGCGTCGGGTCGAAATGAGGATTATGGCATCACAGGTGTCCTCGTTTTGACAGGAGATCAGATCTTGCAAGCTCTAGAAGGACCTTACCGATTCGTGAAACGCTTATATAACACGATCGGCAACAATCCAAGGCACACGGATGTCGAATTGGTTTCTTTTGAAAGTGCCGAAGGGCCTTTATTTATTGATTGGAGAATGCGGTTCGTTGACCTGGAGAAATTGCCTGAAAGCGTGTTAGACCTTTTCATCAGGAAGTATTCTTTCAAGGATTGCGTGGGTTCTGTCTCCAGCGACAAGCTAGGGGCGATTTCCTTGCTGATTGACGTTCAGAATGCGGGTATGAGCAGCTAAGTTCGAACGCCTGGACGGATCATAGTAGAATTCTTGCCAATTTGACGCACATCTGCTGCAACTGGGTCGCGTTTTTTAGTCGGTCTTTCTGAGGTTAATCGCCGATTGCAGTTGCTCTCAAGCGATCGATCAGGATCCATCGCATCATCACCTCGTTTTTATGCCAACACATCGTTCTATAATTTACGCTTCCTTCGCCGTACTGCTGTCTCTCGTAGTTGAAGCAGAGCCGCCCATCCGGTCAAACATCCTTTACTTTTATGTGGATGACATGGGATGGGGAGCGCTAGGCCCCAATGGCCAATTCGAGCGCAAAGTTAATGGCCAGCCTTACTTGATCACGCCAACTTTGGATCGGATGGCAGAAGAGGGCGTTACGTTTGCCCGTTCCTATGGTTGCACGGTCTGTTCACCAGCCCGCTCCTCGCAGCAAACCGGTTTTCATCAAGGGCACACCTTCGCCGATCAAAACGATCCAGATAACGCGAAGAAAGCGATACGCACGGAAGATCTCACGATGGGCGACACGCTTTCTGGGGCGGGCTATGTGACTGGCTATTGGGGAAAGTGGGGATATGGAGGATCAGCAAACAAAGATCCGTATCCGAAGATCCTGAATGTGGAGACGCTTCCCACCTCGCATGGCTATGAGCATGTGGTTGCGGAGCTCCATCACGTCAGGGCGCACACTTTCTATCAGCCGAATTTGTGGAAGGCTCCTGCTGCTCCAGGGGCTAGGGGAGGATTGGAACTCGTCCCCAATTCCATAGAACGATATAGGAATCGTCCAGAATATCCCAATACGCCTGCTTTGCAGAATCATCCGGACTATCCGAAAATTGCGTATTGCGATGATGTATATGCCTTTGCGGCTCTCGATTTTGTTCGCATACAGGCTCAGAATTACAACGCAACTGGCCAGCCTTTCTTTGCGTTGCTAGCTGGACAGGTTCCACATTCTCCATTTGACGAAATCGAGGGATTGCCGGAATGGGACAAAGCTTACCGCAAGAAATCGTGGTTCAAGGGCCTGCCGGATCAAGACAAGCAGTGGGCAGCGATGATTACTCGCATCGATGCTCATTTTGGAAACATCCTTGACGCTTTGGAGGATCCGAATGGCGATGGGGACAATTCGGATTCAGTTGCCGATAAGACGCTGATTGTCTTTCAATCGGACAATGGAGGCCCTAGGGGGGCGGGATTGAATACGTTCGCCTCGAACTCGGTTTTAAGCGGTTTCAAGACGCGTATTCAAGAAGGGGGGATTCGAGTGCCATTGATGATGCGGTTGCCGGCCGATTTTAAGCCCATGGAGGATATGGGGCCTGGATCGAAAACGGATCGCATCGTGGATGTAACGGATCTGCTGCCGACTTTCTGTGAACTGGCAGGCGTACCCGCCCCGTTGGCCGCAGATGGCGTGTCATTGGCGCCAGCCTTGACGGGGAGGGGTCATCAACGTGTGAGGGAGTTTTTGATACATGAAGCGGGTAATGGCCAATCGATTATCCGAGGAGACTACAAACTCATACGGTCAAAAGAAGGCTTGGCCCTTTTCAACCTCATAAAGGATCCGGGTGAGTCGAAAGACCTGGCAGATAGATATCCCGACATGGTGATAGATTTGCATAAGTTAATGCTAGCCGAGCGCGTCGATGAGCCGAAAGGCTTTGCCAACACCTATCATGAGTGGATTGGACCAGACGACGGAGCTTTTTCTCTTGGGAAAAGTTGGTCGGGCTACGTTTATGCAAACGAGGGGATCACCTATATGAAGGATCATGGGGATCCGAGAGTTTCTTGGGTGGCTCGCATCGCAAATGAAGGAAGCAGCGCTTCCCAAGTGACTGTGGATCGGAGTACATCCTTACTAGGTCTCGAGATTACGGGAACTGATTACAGTCAAACTGTGCAAGTGCCGGCTGGAGTTGAGCTTATCGGAAGAAATGAAATACGAGTTTCGGATAAGGGCATTCTTGAGCTAGGCGAGGGAATCGTTTCCTCGGTTCGTTGGGTGGATGTAATGGAAGGTGGCGAATTAAGAGGCGGCGGTTCCGTCAATTCATCGGTTTTTAGTGATGGGATTGTTGCGGCGAATAACTCCCTTCGTATTTTTAAGGATTACGTGGCTTCGAACTCAAGCCAACTGCTCGTCGAATTGGAAGCGAGTGGAAATCGCGGTTTGAAGATAGGCGGATCTGCGCATCTTGATGGAGATTTGCAGATTGTCGTTTCGAGCAGCCGCTCTCTTGAACAGGGCAAGCGTTTCGAGATCCTGACTGCCGATTCCGTAAGAGGACGATTTTCCAATGCGAACGACGAGGTCGTATCGAGTGACGGCCAATCGTTCCGCATCGAGTACGGATGGGCTTCCGTATCATTGATTGTCCAGTAGCGATTGACTTGTTGACCTAGAGACTCCTAGCTTCCCTCCCACTGGTGAGGCTTAGAATCATATTGGGTACGCTATCAGCGATACTGCTTTTGGAACTTTGTTTTTCGCAGAGATCTTTTCGGCAGGGAGGCAGAATGAGTTCTTATCCCGATCGTAGGGAATTCCCTGTTTGGGAGAACGAGCCAGAGTTTGAGGAGGATGTATTCACTTTTGCCCGCATTCGATATACGCCTCACTACTTCAGGGGCTGGGATGGGGACTATCCAGAAGCGGACCTGAACATTTCCTACCGACTGCAGGAGCTCACTTCAATGAAAGTGAACCCAAATCCAGTAGTACTCGATTTGACGGATCCGGACCTGAAAAATTATCCCTTCATCTTCATCATTGCTCCTCGGTCGGTGATTTTCACCGATGCCGAAGCGGAAGCTTTAGGAGATTACTTGCTAAGTGGAGGGTTTCTCATGGTGGACGAGTTTTGGGGGCCCGAGCAATGGGATCATTTCTATGTGCAGATGAAGCGAGTCCTACCCGAGCACGAGCCCCAAGAACTGTCATTGGACCACGAGATTTTCCACAACGTTTATTCTTTCAAGGAGAAGCCGCAGGTGGTCGCCATTCACTTTTGGCGGCAGGGATATCGCTATCACCCAGTGCCCGGAATCGAGCAGGACCCAGATCCCCACTTCTACGGAATCTTCGACGATCGTGGACGGATGATGGTGATTCTATGCCACAATAATGACTTGGTTGATGGTTGGGAACGGGAAGGGGAGGATGAAGGCTTTTTTCGCCAGTATTCAGAGCGCAGCTCCTATCCAATGGGGATCAATATAATCACTTACGCCATGACGCATTGAATCCTTGTTTCGCGAAGCGGAAAGGATCAAGGTCTTGTAATGAGAAAAGGTTTCTTTGTCCCTAATTGGAGCTTTCCAGCGGTGGGCATCATCCTATTTTTACCCCTATTGGTCCTGGCTTCCGATGGACAGGATTTGATTTTCGAAGAAGGTTCTGAATGGGAATTGATTTCTGGTGGACATCAGTTCGCTGAAGGCATGGCCTGGGATCAGGAAGGGCACTTTTACTTTACCGACGTGCCTCGGGCATTACTCTTCAAGGTCGATGCCCAAACGGGGGAAAAGACTTTGCTGGATGACAACACGGGCCAAGCCAATGGAATCACGTTTGGGGCGGATGGTCGGCTCTACGGTTGCACTCGCGGGGCGAGTACAACCTAGGCTTGGAATCCAATGACTTGAGCCAAATTGCCTGTCGCTCGTGGTCCGGCCTCCAATGACATTGCTCTTCTGGATAACGGAACGATTTTCTTTTCCGATCCGGCTGAGAGTGCGGTTTGGCACGTCGATCTCGTATAAGGCGAATTAAGTAAGGTTTTGGATACGGGTTGGGCTCCCAATGGAATGTCCCTGTCGCTAGACCAGCGGATTCTCCTCGAAGCGGAATTTAACTCGATTCGAAATCTTGCGTTGAGTGAAAACCGATTCTAGTAACCGGAAATGAAGGGAGCGGAAAATCGAAAAATACGTTGGTGGCCGATGTGGGTCATTTGGGGCCTCGGAATAGCCGGGATCCTTCTGGGGGCTTCCTTTGGTGGAGATGTATCTCGTCAACAAGGAGTTATGCGGAACATAGCGATAGTCATAGCTTGTTTGGCCCTTTCGCTTGTTTGGCTAATCTTATTTTCTCGCTTGGTGTGGCGAAAGCGAATAACCGCCTTGGGAGTCATTTGCTTTGTTGCTGTTGTTACCGGGTCGCTTTTTCGTTACGAAGGCGTATCTGGCGACCTCATTCCCATAGTGAAGTGGCGGTGGTCACATGTAGAAAAGGGCGAGTTGGGCGACACAGATGTCAACGATTCTATTATCGCTGGAGCTTACCCCCAATTTTTGGGACCTAATCGTAACGCTACCGTGACTGAGCTGGACCTTTCGAATGACTGGGCTACCGATGGACCAAAGTTGATTTGGCGCCGGCCGATTGGGGAGGCTTGGTCAGGATTCGCGATTTCCGGCATCAATGCGGTAACCCAGGAACAGCGAGACGATAGCGAGTTGGTGACCTGCTATCATTTGCTTACGGGGGAAGAGCTTTGGGAATCTAGCGTTTCCGCCAGATATGACAATGCCCTCGGCGGGGTTGGACCGAGGGCGACCCCGGCCATCGATGGGGGGCGTGTTTACGCGGTAGGTGCGACGGGCGAACTTAGTTGCCTAGACCTGATTTCTGGAAAAAAACTTTGGGGATTCAATATTCTTGAGAAGCATGAGGCCAAACTTCCCGATTGGGGCGTGGCGGGCTCTCCTCTGATTCATGGTGATCTCGTTATATTGAGTCCAGGAGGACGGAACGGGAGTTCACTGGTGGCCTACGATAAGTTTGCAGGGTCGGTGGTTTGGACTGCCGGAAACGACCGCGCTCATTGGAGCTCGCCCGTGATTCACGAAATTGAGGGAGAGAAACAAGTATTGATATTCAACGCTCTGGGTGTTGCAGCCCATAGCGTGAAAGACGGGAGCACTCGCTGGAAATATCCCTGGACTCGGTCAACGGGCACGCCTCGTGTATCGATTCCTGTCAGGACGTTCGGCAATCAATTCGTAGTTTCGAGTGGATACGGAGCAGGGGCGGACCTTTTTCAGGTTTCAAAATCAGAGGCCGTTTTTCAAGCTGAACAAAAGTGGAGAAGTCTCCATCTGAAAGCCAAGTTCAATAATTTCGTATTCAGAGATGGATACATCTATGGCTTAGACGATGGCGTCTTGACTTGCATCGATGCCGAAACCGGACGAAGGACTTGGAAAAAGGGGCGTTATGGTCATGGCCAAGTAATACTCGGCGATAGCTGGTTGTTGTTGATGGCGGAAAATGGGGAAGTGATACTCTTGGATCCGAATCCCGATGACGCCAAGATATTGGGCTCGTTTGACGCTTTGGAGGGAAAGACTTGGAATCCGCCGGCGATAGCTGGGCCTTACCTCTTAGTGAGAAATCATTTAGAAGCGGCCTGCTACGAGTTGCCCGTATCGGAATAGGTTGCCAATTCTATTTTCCGTTCTTAGCGGTGCGGGAATCCCAGCCGATGGAGATTGATGATAGGTGCAATTCGTCTCTTGAAAAGTCTGAATTCATCTGCGTCCATCTGCGGGAAACTGATGGCGAAAAGGGAAGACTATTTTATTGGAGGGCATGTGGATGGATCCGATTAGCCAGGGAGCCATGGGGGCGGTTGCGGCTGCCGCCCTGAGTAAAGGATCCAAATCGCGATTGGCGATCGGCATTGGCTGGGCTGGAGGAATGCTTGCCGACGCGGATATCTTCATCCGATCTGAGTCGGATCCCTTGCTAAATATCGAATATCACCGGCATTTTAGCCACGCGTTGGCCTTTATTCCAATCGGCGGGCTCGTGTGCTCTTTTGTTCTCTGGCTAATCTCCCGGGAGCGGATAGCATTCGCCGAACTATATCGATATTCATTTCTTGGCTACGCGACGGCGGGATTGCTAGATGCTTGCACGAGCTATGGCACGCGATTGTTGTGGCCGTTTTCAGAGGTCCGTATCGCTTGGAATATTATTTCCATAATTGATCCGGTGTTCACGGGTGGAATTCTAGTTTTGCTGCTGGCGGCGTTTCTTAAAAAAAAGCGGTTGTTCTCGAGGCTCGCATTTGCCTTTGCGTCGCTTTACCTTCTTTTTGGTCTGGTTCAAAACAAGCGAGCGGTCGCGGCGCTTGAGGAACTAGCTCTATCGAGAGATCATGGAGATGCTAGTCGATTCGCCGCGAAACCGTCATTTGGGAATTTGCTCGTTTGGAGGGGCCTCTATGCGTTGGATGGCGATATTTATGTAAATGCCATTCGCGTTGGCGTATTCAATTTCGAGCCAAAAGTTTATCCTGGGGCGATAGCTAAGGGAGTAGATTTGCCCGCACTGAAGGTAGGGATTGAACCAGGCTCTAGGCTCAGTCGAGACATTGATCGATTTAATCACTTTTCTGATGGCTACTTGTCCTGGCATCCAGACCAGGATAATGTAATTGGCGATGCTCGCTATTCTCTCCTGCCCAATTCAATCGATCCGCTATGGGGAATCGAAATCGACCGAGCTAGACCGAATCAGCATGTTCGGCTTGTGAATTTCAGAAATGCCGATGGAGAAGCCTTGGATTCGCTGTACAAGATGATACTCGGTCAAGATTTGGGTCCCTAATCGAATGTGAATAGCCTATTTCGAATAGAAGCGGAGGTGTTTTGCCTGTCGACGTCGCCGGCAGATGAACTGTCAGAATACTTGCACTGCTCCAATTGAATGGACTAGAGTCTGGACCCGTGGGGGTCGACGATATCTAGTCGTTGGAAAAAGAGAAAGGCTATACGCTTGCTTTGACGGTCGCCGATAGCTTGCCTAGGTTCTCAAACGATTACCTGCACGTATGAAGTCTTATTGCCTCCGCATCTCCCTAATTGTCGTATTTTCGATCAGTTTCGTCTCCTCGGGTCTGGCGCGGCCTGAAGTTCTGGAAGATTTATCGGGATTCGATCGGCCGGTCGCTACTGTGTTCGCCCCTGACGGAAAGGCCCTGTTCGTAGTAAATCGTTCTCGAGGCGAAGTGGGCGCCCGAAGAGGAGCCGGGTCTATTGCCAAAATGTCAGTAAGCTCGGATCTGCAATTTAAGGTCGCCAGCAAGCGATTCGTTTTCGGACTGACGGCCCCATCGGATGTCGACTTTTTGCCCATCGAACTGGATGGGGTGGCTCCTAAGGATACATTGATTCTCGTTTCGGGAACGCCGCTAATCGAGTCAGAGGATGGCAGAATGGAGAAGAATGCTTCCAATGATTTGATTGGGTTCACTCTTTTCGATCCCTTGACGGGAAAGATGTTGGCCAAAGCGGACTTCAGCCCGGAAGCTGATTTGAGGTTCAATGGCGAATATCCGCTGATTTCACCAAACAGCATTAGTTTCGACCGGAGCGGAAATCTCTATGTCGCAGACACTGGGATCGGAGGAAATCTATTCAGGAACCGCGTCAAGGCTCAGCCGGTCATTTACCGAATCAGCGTCTCAGGAATGCTGCAAATATTCAGTGGCCAAAGCCCATCCGGAGTAGACGTCATGAAAATTTCCAGTATCCCCGGAGATATTTCTTATCATCAGCAGGAGGATGCCGTCTATTTTCTGGCCAATCATCTGCAAGGCGCTTCGCGTGGATCCGTGTTCAAGGTAAACAGCCGCAACTTCACGGAGGTTATGAAGGTCGAAACGGTGGTTCGAGAACTTACATCCTTGGCGAGTTTGATTATTTCGCCGACTGGAAGAACCTTGATAGCTAGTGCCAAAGGGGAATTGCTGATTCCAAGAAATCGAAAGTCGGCTCGATTGATTCGTTTCAAGCCGGAAATGACGTATTCTTCACCGGGAAAATTCGATTATCTCTCGCTGCCTGGCGGCGACTATATCCTGGCGATGCCGGAAGAAACCGGGGATGCCGGGGCTGGTAAAGGCCAGAGGGTACGAATCACTCGACTGACATCGAAGTATTGAATTATTGGATATGCAAATCGAGCGTCGCCTGTAGGCGATCGTGGGCCTTGCAATTTCGATGCCAGACGCATTGCTTTGTTATTAACGGAAGATCTCCAAGCACCCGCAAGAAACAGCATGGGCTTCCAGCCTGAGGGAAAATCGACCACAGCGTATAGGCCCCGCAATAGTATGGCATTAGCCGGGCTATGCCGGGCTCGACAGGATGCCTATCCGACTTTTTCATATGGGCACTCGGAGATCGGCCGTTAGCTTAGTTGCTTCAGATTCTTAAACTAAGTGTTTCAGATAGCTTTTGCCTATTTGCACGACTATTGAGATGATAAACGACTCCTTGACTTGAATTCGGGGTCCCTCTATCCCCGCCTCGATGCCGCTAGGATCTGTTAAACACCCCAAATCTGTCGTCGCTGTCTACTCGGGAGGAATCGACTCTACGGTGATGCTCTACTCCATGAGAGAACTGGGTATCGATATCCGGGGAGCGTTGAGCGTCGACTATGGGCAAAAGCATCGCAAGGAAATCGAGGTTGCCGCAGGTGTTTGCCAATCGCTCGGCATCGAGCATTATGTGGCGAACTTGAGTGGCATCTCTGGCTTATTTGGCCACAGTAGTTTGGTTGATTCGAAATTTGCGGTATCAGAGGGGCATTATGAAGAGGAGTCGATGAAATCGACTGTCGTGCCAAATCGGAATATGATATTGATATCGTTGGCGACGTCCTGGGCGATTACCAAAGAAACAGAAGGGGTTGCCTACGCGGCCCATTCTGGTGATCATGCGATCTATCCCGATTGTCGGGAATCGTTCGCCTCCGCCTTGGATGGAGCCATTCAGCTATGCGATTGGGCTTCTGTCCGATTGTATCGTCCCTTCGTCGATTCGAGCAAAACCGAGATCGTGGCAGAGGGGATCAGGCTAAAAGTGCCCTTGGGCGAAGCCTGGTCCTGCTACAAGGGGGGCGATCTCCATTGTGGGAGGTGCGGTACGTGTATTGAGCGGCGGGAAGCCTTCTATTTGGCGGGAGTGGAGGATCCAACGGAATATGAAGCGGACGCTCCCGAGCTCGAAACGCTTGTCAATGCGGGCTGGTGTTTGACAACATAAAGTCGATGTTCACTTGCCAGAAAACTTACTCGGATATCCCTTTTGCCCACAGGCAGCACAAGCATGAAGGGCATTGCCGGCAAATTCACGGCCACAATTGGAGCTTTACCTTCACTTTTGGATGCCAGTGCTTAGACGAGTGCGGGTTTGTTGTGGATTTCGGGAAACTGAAGCCTTTACGCGACTGGATTTCGGAGAACCTAGATCACGCTTGTGTTTTCAATCGGGATGACCCGATGCTGGAGCAATGCACTAGTTTGAGCGATCAAGCGGGAAGGAATGTCTTCAAGCCCTACATTGTTGATGAATGTTCGAGTGAAGGCTTGGCTACGCACTTGTATGATGTAGTAGACCCTATGATACGTGAACTTACGGCTGATCGCGCCTATCTGCTCTCGGTAACCGTTATAGAAGATTCTAGGAATAGTGCGACTTTCGCTCCAAAGGGAATTCAAGAACGGATCTAATGGGCTATCCTATTTACGAAACCTTTTACTCCTGGCAGGGGGAAGGCGTTCATCTTGGTAAATCAGCGTTTTTCATACGCCTTTTTGGTTGCCCGGTTCATTGTCCTTGGTGCGATTCAGCTGGAACCTGGCATCGAGACTACGTTCCGGAACGAGTCGACAAATTAGAGGCGGAAACGCTGGCGAAATTGGCGGCAGCTGCAGAGCCCGAGTTGGTAGTGGTAACAGGTGGCGAACCCGTGATACACGATCTTGAAAGCCTGACAGCCGAATTGGGTAAATTGGGTTTGTTACGACATTTGGAAACCTCCGGATGCCGGGAAATTTCGGGTGAATGGGATTGGGTTACCTTAAGTCCGAAGCGCGAAGCCGTGCCGGTCCAAAGCTCCTTGGAAAACGCTGACGAGTTTAAGTTGATTATAGACAATGATGGAGCGATCGACGAATGGGTGGCTTTCCTGTCTGATCAAATCGATGGAAGACCAGTTTGGCTTCATCCCGAGTGGTCTCAGCATTCGAATACCGACATCCTTAATCGGATAACCAGTTTCGTTAAGAAAAGCGGATCCCCTTTTAGAGCGGGCACTCAGGCCCACAAATTCTACCAGGCCGACACACTTGATCCAAGATCTGCAAACCCGAACCCATTAGGAGGAAATCCAAAACTTGGATACTAATATAGCTTATTAAGTGAACTTCCGAAGAGTCAGTCTCGTAAACTATCGTAACATAAGTCATGCTCGGATCGATCTGGATTCCCGAAGAGTGTTTTTGCATGGCGCGAACGGCCAGGGGAAGACGAATTTCTTAGAAGCTTTGAGTCTGGCGACTGCGTTGAGGCCGTTTCGCACGCATGAGAATAGGATAATTATTGGCCCGGATAGAGAGCAATCTGAGGCGCGTTTCGAGATTGAGTGTGAGCGGGAAGGGGAATCCGTTGTCGACGTTCGTATCAAGAGATCTGGAAAAGAGGTAAAATTGGATTCCAAGCCCGTAAGACGGTTGTCCGATTTCGTCGGGAGATTTCCAACGGTCGTTTTGTCATCCAACGATTTACAACTAACCAAGGGAGCTCCTGGAGGACGTAGACGTTATTTTGATACCTTTATTTGCGGAATCGATCGCGATTACTTTGCTTCCTTGCAGCAATATCAAAAACTAGTGCAAGAGAGGAATGCATTAATGCGATCAGAAGAGAGAGATTCGGTCGTTGCGGCATTCGAGATGCAAATGGATCGTCCGGCTTTGAAAATCTACCGCTCTAGAAATAAAGTCGTGTCCGAACTACTGCAAATAGCGGAACCGATCTACGAAAATTTGTCTGGCAAATCGGAGAAGATGGGAATCGAGTATGCTTTTAGCTCTGAAATGGAGAAAGAGGGGGATTTCCTAGAAACTTTGAATAGGAATCGGAAGCGGGATCGCTATTTGCAATCTACTAGTCAAGGACCTCATCGAGATGACTACGGACTGTTTGTTAACGGCTTACCCGCTAGCGACTACGCCTCTGAGGGTCAACAAAGGTCGATAACATTGGCCCTCTCGTTAGCGATCATTCAATACTGGAGCGAACGAAAGGGATTGCTGCCTGTAGCTTTGGCTGACGATGCGTTTGCTGAATTGGATACAGTCCGGCGCGAACGGTTTTGGGAAATGCTCGACGAAAACATGCAGTTGATCGCTACGGGCACTCAAGTGCCAGCAGTTTGCCGGAGCGGAGAGTGGGAGACGGTGGCGGTTGAGAATGGCTGCTTTGGCGATTGAGGGGCAACAGCATCTTCGATGCCAGACTCCACTTGGGTTCTTTCAATCTTTGTAGCTATGGATTACCGTGACTAGGGCAGAACAGACGTGATGCTCGCAGGCTTTGGCGGCTCGCTCTGCTCGGGACTATCGTCCTCCTGCTGGCGCTCTCTCCTCAAACTCCTCTTCCTGTCTCAGCTTGGCAGCCTCGCAGGGACTCGAACCCCGACAGAAGGAACCAGAATCCTTAGTGCTACCATTACACCACGAGGCTGTCAGAGCCGCAGAAGGTAGTGACTCTAAAGGCTGAATCAATAGAAAAGAGCTAGGACTGTGGCCGCTAGGCATACACCGCGGCAGCTTTGCAGGGGCGTGAGATCGGGAACTATCTATAGAAGCTCGGGGCGAGTCAGTTACGGCTTTGCTTACCTTGCTCGAGGTTGGTTTTACAGGCCCTTTGTAAGGGACGTTTTTCCAGAATCCTCGCTAGAAGCAAGAGTGGTTGCCCCCCAA
>Ga0310343_10000903_pt1 | contig 14740 bp, 14 predicted proteins | sample HC15DNA2025_MG_FD_203519 | JGI IMG/M metagenome (GOLD analysis project Ga0310343, IMG submission 203519) | Marine microbial communities from station ALOHA, North Pacific Subtropical Gyre - HC15-DNA-20-25_MG | ecosystem: Environmental > Aquatic > Marine > Oceanic | place: Pacific Ocean: North... | reverse complement strand
TTATAGTTTAATTATGATGAAAAATAATTTTATAGCTGCATCAGCCAATATTAGCGATATGGATGATGAAGCGAAAAAATATCCAATTGTTACAAAAGTAGAAAAAGATGTGAATTTAAATTCTGTAATGTCAAATAGTTTTGGCTTTGGCGGAACTAATGCCACTTTAGTTTTTGAAAAGGTAAAATAATGAGTTTAATGAAAGGAAAAAAAGGTCTGATAATGGGAGTTGCAAACGAACGCTCTATTGCTTGGGGTATATCTCAGAAACTTGCAGAGGCTGGAGCAGAATTAGCTTTTACTTACTTAGGTGATGCTTTAAAGAAAAGAGTTGTTCCTTTAGCTGAAAAATTAAATTCAAAATTAACTTTTAGTTGCGATGTAGAAAAAAAAGATGAAGTTGTACAACTATTTAAAGATATAAAATCAAAATGGGGAGAAATAGATTTTGTAGTTCATGCAGTAGCTTTTTCTGATAAATCAGAGTTGTCTGGAGAATATTTGAATACTTCGAGAGAAAATTTTCTTAGAAGTATGCTAATCTCTTGTTTTTCATTTACTGAAGTAGCCAAAGAGGCTTCAAAAATAATGAAAAACGAAGGGAGTTTACTAACACTTACTTATGAATCTAATAAAGCAATTCCAAATTATAATGTTATGGGGGTTTGTAAATCTGCGTTAGAGGCAAGTGTAAAATATTTGGCCAGGGATCTTGGGGGAAAAAAGATAAGAGTAAACGCGATCAGCGCAGGACCCATAAAAACTTTAGCTGCTTCTGCTATTGGAGATGCAAAATTTTTATATAAATGGAACGAAAATCATTCCTTTTTAAAAAGAAATGTAGATATTCACGATGTCGGAAATTCTGCTTTATATCTACTTAGTAATTTAGCTGCAGGTGTTACTGGTGAGATACATTATGTAGATGCTGGATATAATAAGGTTGGAATGCCTGATCCAAAAAATATAAGCTAAAAGAACTCAATTTAACATTTATTAAATTTTTTAATATTCAGTTTCTGAATAAAGTAAATCAAAAGTAAAACCCCTTGGTATCGTTTTCAAATATATTTTTTTTTTTTTGGTTAAATAAAAATTTAAATTTTTTTTAAAAATAGTATTTTTACTTGAAATAAAATACTCTCCACAAAGAGAAACATTGAACTTTTTTGATAAAATTTGAAAGAATTGTATCATATTTTTATTAATCAAATTTATATTTGAGCAATAAATTATATTCAAAGTTTTAAGATATTTTTTTTTATAAACAAATTTTCCAATAACAAATGACTGTGATTTAGAATTTTCACTTGTGAACAAAAATTTTTGATAATCTTTATTAGAGTAGAATGTTAAAAGTTTTTTTAAATTATTTGGTAATTTTTTGTTAATTTTGTTGAGGTTATTAAATAATTGGAATTTTTTATCATTTTGTTTTGAAAAGAATTTTTTTATTAAAATTAGTTTATATGTCATTCCTATCTCTTTAAACCCAAGCTTAATAAAAGTTTTACCTAGTCTAGGTAAAGCAGTTAAAATAGTTACTAAACATCTTTCTTTATCGATTTCTTTAAAAAGTAATGAGGAACCAATCCGGTGATTTTGATCAACTAACCAAGAATGTATGTTACATGTAAGGTGATTTTTTTTATTATATTTTTTTTTTGAAAAAATAGTTCCTACAAAACCAACTATTTTTTTATCTCTTTTTAAAATATAGCAGACAGGATAATTTTTGTTTAAAAAGCTATTTAATAAAAAAAAAATTTTCGAAAATCTTAAATATCTTTGTTTTTTAAGATACTTGATTGTTTGATTATAAAAGCTGTCTCTAAAAAAGACTTTTCTTACTGAATATCTAGATATCCAGTAATTATTAATTTTTTTTCTTTCATGCATTAAGTAATTAGAGATTTTTTCTTTAAAAGAGAAATGATTTTTTTTACACTCTTAATCTCAGCTATATTTTTAATCTTTCCAATTTTTCCATTAAGTTTTTTGTCTATAGCACTAATTATATCTAATTGAGCTAAAGAGTCCCAACTTTCCATTTTTGTATAGTCATCAATTTTTTCAATTTTTTGTGGACTCATTTTGAGAATTTTGGAAATTATTTTTAAAATTTCTGCTTTTGAAGGTTTTTTTTTCATGAATTTTAATAGGCAATATATATCTCAGATGAATATAAAATCAAACCATATTTTGTTTTATAACTCACTACTCCTCTCTTTTTCAATTTTTCTAATACATTTTTTTTTGAATACATGCTTTTAGGAAGTGGCCAATCTTTTGAAACCAAAAGTTTTACGTTTTTAAAATTCTTATTAGCGGTTCTTAATATTTTTTGTTTGTTTGATAATGTCACTATAGGAAAAATAAGTTTTCCATTTTTTTTTAAATGATTTTTTGTAACTTTTAAAACCTTATTAACTAAATCAGTTCCATCTTCACCACAATCACAAGGAATACCATTTCTGTACCAAGGAGAAATAGTAGCTACTTTTTTTGCAATAGCAGAAATTGACTCTATTATTAGGTCAAATTTTTTATCTGCCCATGGTTCAAACATGTTTCCAGTTTTTGCCTGAATTTTTATCCCATTTTTTTTTGCATTAGTTTTACAAAGATTAATTGCTTTTTGTGAAAGATCTGAAAAAAAATAGTTATTTTTAATTTTTGTATTTTTTGCAATTGTTAAGCCTACATAGCCTGTACCGCAACCTAGATCTAGAATGTCGGATTTTTTTCTAATAGTTTTCAGAGAGCTCTGGACTAAAAGAGATGTTGTGGCATTAGGTTTGAAAACTTTTTTTTCTTCTTTAATCATAGTAATTTACTCCATTTGATTAAAGCAGAACCCCAAGATAAGCCAACTCCATATCCTGCAACTATAATATTCTTGTTAACTGATATCTTTCTTCTTGTATATGCATCTTTCAAAGCTATCGGTATAGAGGCTGAGATTGTATTTCCTACTTTTCCATAATTTTCAAAAGTTTTGTTTTTTTCTATGGACAATCTTCTATTTATATTGTCCAAAATATATTTACTTGCTTGATGAAAGATAAATTTATGAATATTTTTCTTATCTATTTTTATTTTCTTTAAGAGTTTATTTACATTTTTAGGGACCACATCCATTGCAAAAGTAAGTACTTTTGCACCATTCATTACAATTTCGTTTGTTCCAGTTGGCAACTCCAAAGCATCAGCACCTGATCCATCTGCGCCAAGTTCAAATGGACCAATTTTATTTTTTTCGCTTTTAGAAATCAAAATAGCTGAAGCAGCATCAGAAAATATTGGTCTACAAGCAGTGTTCGTTTTACTAATATATTTTGTGTATGTATCAGCACATATTATAATTCCATTTTTTGCCTGTTTCGATTCAATTAAACTTGATGCCATTCTAAGAGCGTAAATAAATCCAGAACAACCTAAGTTCATATCAAAAGCTATAATATCGTTTCTAAGTCTAAGCTTACTTTGAATTATACATGCAGAGGTTGGAATTCTATAATTTGAAGTTTGAGTTACTAGTATTAAAAATTCAACTTTATTTTTTGAAAACTTTTTAAGTAATTTATTCGCAGCTTTGACACCTATATCTATTACAGTCTCGTTTTTGCCAGATATGTATCGGTTATTTATACCAGTTTTTTCTTTAATTCTTTCAATGTTTACCTTGGGATTATTTTTTTTAAATTCGGCGTTATTTTCCCTATTTTTTGGGAAATAGTATTCAATGGCTGAAATTCTTGATCCTATCATGGATTTCTAAATAATCTTATTAGTTTAAGTGATTTTTCTATAGAAACTCTAGACAGTTTAGAGAAAATATTGTTATCAATATTTTCTATCGCTCTATCAAAATTAATAATTTTAGATGAATTTTTTTTAATGAAAGAAACGAAATTCAAAAAATTTTCATTAGTCATGTAATTTAAATGTACTTGAGTACTTTGAATTCCAAATGGAAGCATTATTTCTTTGTAGAAAAGTTGGGGTATAAAATTTATCTCAAATTCTTTGTAAGGTTTTAATCCGTATCCATCGATAACATAATCTATACCATTAGCTTTCAAAGCTTTAAAAGTATTAAGATCATAGGTATGATTTGGTGCAAAAAAAGATCTTACATTTACTTTTTCCTTTTTAAATATCTTCAATCCTTCCTCTATCCTTTTTTTTTGATGATCAAACGAATGTCCATAAAATTCTGATTTTCCGCCATACCCAAAAAAATCTTTTTTCATAGTATCTGCGTTGTAAACATGATCAAAACCATGCATGGATATCTCCCAACCTTTGCTTTGCCAGGCTCTTACTTTGTGCCAAAAATCATCTTTTTTTTCATATTTCAAAAATTCTTTATCTTTATTGTTCGGAATTACTCCAAGAAGAGGTTTTATGTTTAATTCATCAAATAAAATTTCACATTTTTGAATTAAATCCCATTTCATGTGAGCTGCAATATCATCAAACCTAATTAATAAACCAGTGTTATTTTTAAAAGGACTTAATTTTTTCATAGTTGATTAAAATATATTACTATATTTTTGATAATCAAAATACAAAGATATTTTTGATTTACATTATAGATTTTAATTTAGGCTGAAGCTTGTTTCATCGATAGTTTTACTTTCCCTCTATCAAATCCAACAACTTTAACAGAAACTTCGTCACCTTCTTTTACAACGTCACCTACTTTTGCAACTCGTTTATCAGCTAATTCAGAAATATGCACTAGGCCATCTTGTTTACCTAAAAAGTTTACAAAAGCTCCGAACTCCATAATTTTTACTACTTTTCCTTTGTAAATTTTTCCCATTTCAGGTTTTGCAATTAAATTCTTTATAAATTCAATAGCTTTATTTCTTGAAGCTTCATCTGGTGCTGCCACTGTTACATCTCCAGTATCTTTAACATCAACTTTGGCACCTGATGTCTCAACAATTTCCCTTATTGTTGCTCCGCCTTTTCCAATAACTGTAGCTATGTCTTTTTTATCGACTTTTATTGTTTCCATTTTTGGTGTGTGTTTTGAAAACTCTTTTCTTGATGTTTTAATAGCTTTATTCATTTCAGCTAAAATATGTTCTCTTCCAGCTTTTGCCTGATCCAGAGCTTTTTCCATAATTTCAAAAGTAATGCCTGTAATTTTAATATCCATCTGAAGTGAAGTAATGCCATTCTTTGTGCCAGCAACTTTAAAATCCATATCTCCTAGATGATCTTCATCTCCCAAAATGTCAGAGAGAACAGAGAAGTCTTCACCCTCTTTAATTAATCCCATTGCAATACCAGCAACTGGCTCCTTTATAGGAACTCCTGCATCCATTAGAGATAAAGAAGTTCCACATACTGTTGCCATCGATGAAGATCCGTTTGACTCAGTAATTTCTGAAACTACTCTTAATGTATAAGGAAAACTTTCTTTAGATGGTAAAGATGAATTTATTGCTCTCCATGCTAATTTGCCGTGTCCAATTTCTCTTCTTCCAGTTCCTATTCTACCACATTCTCCAACTGAAAAAGGCGGAAAATTATAGTGCAACATGAAATTAGATCTTTGCATTCCTTCTAAGCTTTCTAGTCTTTGCTCATCATCTGTCATTCCTAGTGTAGTCACAACAAGAGCTTGAGTTTCTCCTCTAGTGAAAAGAGCTGATCCGTGAGTTCTTGGTAAAACACCAACTTCACATTTGATTTGTCTAACGTCTGCTAAACCTCTACCGTCTATTCTTTTCTTTTCTTTTAAAATCGCAGTTCTAACAATATCTTTTTCTAAAGATTTCAGTTGTGACAATACTTGGTTTTCTGTAACAGTTTCATCCTCCACAAACATTTCTTTACATTTTGTCTCTATTTCAGAAATAGCTGTAGATCTCTTTTTCTTATCTATTTCTTTAAATGCGCTTCTCAAGCCATCTTCGAATTTAGCAGAGATTTTCTTTTTGATTTGAGAATGATCAATTTCTTCGACCTCCCATTTAGGTTTGCCAGCCTTTTTTGCTAATTTCTCTATTGCTTCAATTATTGGTACAAATTTTTCGTGGCCAAATTTTACAGCGTCCAACATAACTTTTTCAGATAAACCCGATGTTTCAGACTCAACCATTAGAACGGCATCTTTAGTTCCGGCAACTACAAGATCTAATTCAGAGTCTTTTAATTCCTCAACAGAGGGATTTAATAAATACTTTCCATCTTTATAGCCGACTCTACTGGCTGCAATAGGACCTAAAAATGGTAGTCCTGATATGGCTAAAGCTGCTGAAGAAGCTATAATTGATAAGATATCTGGTTGGTTCTCACTATCGTATGACAAGACTGTAGGTAGAACCTGAACCTCATTCATAAACCCAGATGGGAATAAAGGTCTTATCGGTCTATCTATTAATCTAGAAATTAATGTTTCTGCCTCAGTTGGTCTTGCCTCTCTTTTAAAATATCCTCCAGGTATTTTACCTGCTGCATAATATTTTTCTTGGTAATTTACTGACAAGGGAAAGTAATCTTGGCCTTCAGCAACCTTTTTAGCCCCTACTGCTGTCGCAATTACCACTGTTTCCCCTAGAGTGGCTAAAATAGCGCCATCTGCTTGTCTTGCTATTTTGCCTGTTTCTAAAGTTAATTTTTTACCATTAACTTCTAATTCTTCCTTGTTTATTTTGAACATTATTTCCTTAAATTTAATTGTTTTATAACTTTTGAATATGATTCTGAATTTTTTCTTTTAAGATAAGCAAGTAGTTTTTTTCTTTTATTAACAGATTTGGCTAATCCAAGTGTCGAATGTTTATCTTTTTTAAATTTTTTAAAATGTTCTGATAATTTTGAAATCTTATCAGTCAATAAACCTATTTGAATTTCTGTAGAACCCACATCTTTTGAGTTTATTGCGAGTGCTTTAATTGTATCTTTTTTTTTCTTTATCATATTCTTTATTTTTTTTAATTATTTTCTCAATCTTCTCAGCATATTCAAATGAGTTATCTTCTACAAAAGTGAGTTTAGGAAGAAACTTTATATCTAGCCGTTTAGACAGCGCTTTTCTAACAAGATGCGAGTATTCAGTCAAGATTTTTACTGTTTCTTTTGTATCAATACCACCTAATGGAATAACATAAACCCTAGCTGTTTTAAGATCTGGTGTCATTCTTACTTCTGTTACAGTAATTAACTTTGAATTTATTGAAGGAATTTTAGCTTCATTTCGTATAAAAAGTTGACCTAAATTTTGTTTTACTAATTCTCCAACTCTCAGTTGTCTTTGGCTAAATGCCCTTTGTGTAGTTTGATTTCCCATTATATTGATCTTGAAACTTTCTCTGAAAGATAAGATTCAATTACATCATTTTCTTTAAAATCAATAAAATCTTTAATGCTTATTCCGCACTCTAATCCAGTTCCAACTTCTTTTACTTGATTTTTTTCCCTAAAAATTGTCATTATTTCTCCACTATAAATTACTACGCCATCTCTAATAATTCTTGCTTTAGACTTTGATTTAATCTCTCCACTTATAACTTTAGAACCAGCTATTTTACCTGCACTTGAAACTTTAAAAATTTTTTTAATTTCTGCACTTCCTATTACAGTTTCCTTTATATCTGGTTGTAAAAGTCCAGAAAGTGATTTTTCAACATAATCTATAGCCTCATAAATTATGTTAAAATATTTTATCTCTATTTTTTGCTCCTCGGATAATTTTTTAGCTTCTCTATTAGGTTTTACGTTAAAACCAATTAAAATTGCGTTTGAAGCTTTTGCTAATGAAACATCCGTCTCGTTTATCATACCTATATCTGATAAAATAATCTTTGCCTCTACTTCATTATGTTCTATTTTATTAATTGCCATTTTTAAAGCTTCGCTAGAACCGTGAACATCTGACTTAATGATGATATTTAATTCATCTTTATCTTTTGAATTTTCAAAAAGAGTGGTTTTATCTTTTGGTAATATTTTATTGTTATTATTATTAATTTTTTTAAATTCACTCATCTTTTTTGCTTCATCTTCATCTTTAGTCACAGCAAATTCTGCACCAGCAAATGCAGAACCATTCATTCCTAAAATTTCAACTGGCATAGATGGATGAGCCTCGTCAATAGTTTTTCCCTCGTAATTGATCATAGCTCTAATTTTTCCCCAAGTATCTCCGCAGATGAAATGGTCACCTTTTTTTAATTTACCATTACTTATTAAAATCGTAGATACCGGACCTTTCCCTTTGTCAATTTTTGACTCAATTACTACGCCTTTTGCGCGATCAGTATACGAAGCTTTTAAGTCAAGAATATCTGCTTGTAGAGAAATACTCTCTTTTAATTTGTCTAAATTAATTTTTTTTAAAGCAGAAACTTCTACAAATAATGTATCTCCACTTAAATCCTCGGCCACTAACTCATACTGCATCATTTCATTTTTAATCTTCCCAATATTTTTATCAGGTAAATCACATTTGTTAATTGCAACAATTATTGGAACTTTTGCTGCTTTCGCATGTTTGATAGCTTCAACTGTTTGTGGTTTAATCCCGTCATCGGCTGCAACTACTAAAACTACTATATCTGTTATCTTCGATCCTCTAGCTCTCATTTCAGTAAAGGCTGCATGGCCTGGAGTATCTATAAAAGTTATCATTTTGTTATCTTTGCTTTTAACTTGATAAGCTCCTATGTGTTGAGTGATTCCTCCATGTTCACCGGACACAACGTTTGTGTCTCTTAAAGAGTCAAGCAATGATGTTTTACCATGGTCTACGTGGCCCATAATAGTAACTACTGGCGGCCTCGTTTTTACGTCTCCCTCTAACTTTTCAGTCTTTTTTTCCGAATCTATTGAGGGTTTTTCCTCTATTATTGGCTTGTGACCAAATTCTTTTACTATGTACTCTGCGGTGTCTTTATCAATGGTGTGATTAATTGTTGCAACCACTTTCATATTAAATAAGAATTTAATTATTTCATTTGATTTTTCAGCCATTCGATTTGATAGCTCTTGGATTGTTATCTGTTCTGGAATTTTTACTTCACGTATTACTTTTTTAAATTCCTTTTTCTCGTCGCTCTCAGGTTTGTTTTTTTTCTCTTTGAGCCTCGCTCTTTTTACAGACGCTAAACTTCTTTGTTTTATTTCTATTTCTTCTACATTTAAAGCTCTAGAAACAGTCAACTTAAAATCTCTTTTATCTACTGGGCTTTTAAGTTTAAGTTTGCTTTTGCCAGTAGGTTTATTGTCTTTTTTTATGAAATCTTTAGTTGCTTGCTGCTCAACAAATTTTCTTGCAAAAGTCTTTTTTTTAATAGGGTTAAAAAAGTTTTTTTCATTTTTTTTATAATAATTATCTGTTGATTTTGAGCTTTTAAAGGGTTTTTTTTTATCTACTGAGTAAGATTTTTTTGTTGAGCTAGAAATTGAACTTGTGTCAATTTTCTTTTTTAAATTAGACGAAATAGTAAGTGTTCTTTTTTTATCTTTTTCCATAACATTATTTATAAACTATATCCCGAGCTGCCATTATTAAATCATCGGCTTCTTTTCTAGACAGTGTGAATTCCTCTAGGTATCCTTCAATCCTAATTTTTTTTCCTTTTATTTCATCGTATCCTCCAATTAATTCATCGGATGATAAATCAGCAAAATCATTTAATTTCTTAATATTTTTTTGTCCAAGGATAACAAGCATACCTTGAGTCATCCCTTTCAAATTTATGAGTTTGTCTTCAACTCCAAGCTCTTTTAGTTTTTGAGCTATTGCTTCTTTCTCTTTCAGTATTGTTTCTTTTGACCTAGAAATTAATTCTTTAGAAGTTTCTTCATCTATTGCATCAATTTTAGATATTTTTTCTGGAGTAGATTGTGAAATCTCCTCTATAGAGGTAAATCCCTCGGATACTAATAGCTGACCTAGTGTTTCATCCACTTCTAGATTTTTTATTAGTGTTTCTGTTCTCTCTTTAAATTCTGCTTGTCTTCTCTCTGAGTCCTCTTTGTCAGTTAATATATCTATCTCATAATTAGTTAGTTTAGATGCAAGTCTTACATTTTGCCCTCTTCTTCCTATAGCTTTACTTAAGTTTTCCTCTGTAAGAATTATATCGATTCTTTTATTATCTTGATCAATCAAAACCTTTAATATTTCTGCAGGTGACAGAGATTCGGATATGAGTGTTGGAAGATCCTCTGTCCATTTTATTATATCTATTTTTTCCCCATGAAGCTCATTAACGATAGTTTGAACTCTACTTCCTCTCATACCTACGCAAGCACCCACAGGGTCTATTGAGGAATCTTGAGAAAAAACACAAATTTTTGCTCGGCTTCCTGGATCTCTAGCAACAGATTTTATTTCTATTGTTCCCTCGTAAATTTCTGGCACTTCTTGAACAAATAATTTTGCTAAAAATTGAGGATGGGCTCTTGATAAAAATATCTGATGGCCCTTAAGTTCTTTTTTAACTTCATAACAATAGGCTTTTACTCTATCCCCTGTTTTTAAGATTTCTCTAGGAATTAATTCATCTTTTTTAATAACACCTTCCGCTTTACCTAAGTCAACTATTACATTTCCATACTCTAATCTTTTAATAATTCCACTTAATATTTGACCTTGCTTATCTATAAAATCTTCATACTGTCTATTTTTTTCTGCTTCCCGAACTCTAGTACTTATAACTTGTTTTGCACTTTGGGCTGCAATTCTTCCAAAATCGATTTGAGGAAGTTCTTCGTATATTTTATCACCGACCTTAAGACCTGTATTTTTTTTATCAGTTTTTTGTGCTGTATCCAGAGTTATTTCTCGAGCAGGATCCTCAATTTTCTCTACAATTTCTAAAACTTTTTGAATTTTTATTTCTCCAGTCTCTCTATCAATTATTACTTCGATATTGTTATCATTACCAAATTTTGTTAATGCAGCTTTTTGTATTGCACTTTCCATAGAACCAATAACTAGCTCCTTATCTATAGATTTTTCATTAGCTACGGCTTCTACTATTCTTAAAAGTTCTAATTTATCTAATCCTCTATTTAACATTTTTGTTGCTCCTAAAAAAAAATGGGCAAGTGCCCATTTTGAATTATTAATAATGTTTAGCTTTTTTAGAAGAAAATTAAGGTTTTTTCAAGATTACAGTTTAAATAATTCAACTTTATCTGTTTTTTCCCATGTAAATTCACCCTTATTTGTAGCTTTTCTGCCAAAATGACCGTAAGCAGATGTAACTTCATAAATAGGATTGTTTAAGTTCAGCATTTCTCTTATTCCACGAGGAGAAAGATCAAAGTTTTGATTGATTATTTTTTTTATTTGTTCAACTTTTGCTTCATCGCCATCGTCAAGTTTTATAAAAATTGATAATGGCTTTGAGACACCTATAGCGTAAGCTAGTTGGATCAGACATTTACTTGAAACACCTGCCGAAACGATATTCTTTGCTAAATATCTAGAAGCATAGGCAGCTGAACGATCAACTTTTGTCGGATCTTTACCAGAAAAAGCTCCTCCTCCATGTGGGGCTGCACCCCCATAAGTATCAACTATAATCTTTCTTCCTGTTAAACCAGTGTCTCCATCTGGACCTCCAATTACAAATTGGCCAGTTGGATTTATATAAATTTCCTTAGGATCAAGACCTTCAAGATAGTTTTTTGGAATAGATTTATTTATGTATGGAATAACTAAATCTCTTACATTTTCTTGATTTAAGTCTTTTGCATGTTGCGTAGATATAACTACCGAAGTTACTTTTACTGGTTTATTTTTTTCATATAGCATTGTTACCTGGCTTTTTGAGTCAGGTTCTATGCCTTTTAAAGTACCGTTCTTTCTGTCTATCGCCATTAATCGTAATATTTTATGAGAAAAATGTATTGGAGCTGGCATTAAATCTTCTGTTTCTTTACAAGCATAGCCAAACATTATTCCTTGGTCACCTGCTCCTTCATCTTTATTATCTTTTGAGTCAACACCCATAGCAATATCCGATGATTGTTCATGCAAGTGTATTTCTATATCTGCAGTTTTCCAACTAAAGCCTTTTTGGTCGTAACCGATATCTTTTATACAGTTTCTAACTTTATTTATAAGTTCTTCTTTGTTTATACTGGGACCTCTAGTTTCCCCTGCTAAAATTACTTTATTGGTTGTAGTTAATGTCTCGCAAGCAACTCTGGATACTGGATCTTTAGAAATATAAGAGTCGACGACCATGTCAGAAATTCTATCACATACTTTATCAGGATGACCCTCTGAAACTGACTCGCTTGTAAATAAATAACTATTATTTGTCATTATTTTTTTTATAAAGTTTGAAAATAAAAATATATGTAATTAAAAGAGCAAAGAATATCAAATCATTTTTATTTTTATTTTTACTTTCAATTAATGGTACCTCTATTTGGATACTTCCTGTCTCGAAAGAGCTGAGTTTTTTTTGTATTTCTCCTTTATTATTAATTATAGCACTTATACCCTTATTAGCTGATCTTACAAGAAATGTATTGTTCTCAATAGCTCTAAAAATACTTTTTGCAAAATGTTGATATGGCCCTATTGATTGACCGAACCATCCATCTTCTGAAATATTTACAATTAAATTTGTTTTATTATTAGATGATTGTATCAATTCAGTAAATATTATTTCATAACAAATCAAAGGTAAAATATTTAACTTATCAATTATTAAATTATTTTGTTTTTGTCCTTTTAAAAAAGAGCCGTGTCCTTCAGTGATTTTTTTTAAGCCAAATTTTTTCAAAAAGTTTTCCATTGGTAAAAATTCTCCAAAAGGAACAAGTTTTTGTTTATTATACTCTTGAAGTATTTCAAGCTGATGATTTGTTATAATCAAACTATTATAAATACCTTTTTCTTTCTCTCTAATTTTATTAATCCCAAACAATATAAAGTGATTTTTACTAAAATTTTCATTAAAAATTGATTTCAATTGATAAATTTCATTAAAGCTATATCCGCTAAATACGCCCTCTGGCCATATAAAGAGTGTTTTTAGATTTTTTTCAGGCTCACTATATCTTATTAATTTTTTCAATCTCGTTTCAATTTCCTCACTATCTAACCCATAGATTAATTTAAAATTTGGTGAAATTATCTTCAAATTAAATTTTTCTTCAACATCTTTGAGTTTTTTTTGATTTAGATTAATAGAATGACTTCCATAGATATAAGATAGAAAAAATACTAAAGGCAACAATAATAATAATAATATTTTTTTTGCAAAATCTAATTTTAAAAATAATATAGATGGCAGCATAAAAATTGTAATTGACAACAGGTTAAATGCAAATAGTCCTATTATATTTAAAACTTGTATTATTTCAGTTAATGAGGAAAAACTGTAAGCCCAAAGATTCCATGGGAAACCAGTTAATATTTTTGCTCGAATAAAGTCTGATATTGCGAGGCTTGCAGAAAAAAGAATTATCGATGGAAAATTTAAACTCAACAAAGGACCAACCATAATTATAATTAAAGAAAAAAACAAACTTAAAAATAATGGAATTAAAATAAGTCCAAAAGGAATCAAAATTTTAAAATTTTCGTCAAATGTTAATGAGTTTGTGATCCAATGTATGTTACTCAAAAAAAAACTAAATCCAAAAATTGTTCCAAATATAAAAAGATTTTTCCTATATGGTTTTTTTCTGTAAGTGCTTTTGGATTTTTTCTTTATAAAAACAATTAAATAAAAAATTACAGGTAATATAAAAAAATTTAGTATTGAGAAATTGAAAGGTTGAAAAGAAAAAACAGTCAATAATCCTAATAAAAAAGGAATTGTATATAGAACTATAAAACGATTATTTAGATAGTGTTCGACCATTCAATATAAATGTGACAAGAGTTTTTTTTCCATCTTTCTCATTTTATAAAAATCTTTATCCTTCTTATGGTCATATCCAAACAAGTGTACTAAGCCGTGTACCCAAAGTTTATTTAGCTCACTTTTAAAAGAGATTTTATTATTTTTATTTTTAATCTTATTAAAATTAATAATAATATCCCCGATATAAATCTCATTTTCTTTTTTAAGTTTATTTTTTAACACTCTCTTATTATAAAATGGAAAAGAAAGCACATCTGTAGTGTTATTTTTATTTCTAAATTTTTTATTTAATCTTTTAATTTCATTGTTTCCAGAAAGTAAAAGAGTACAAAAAATTTTTTTTTTTTTATATTTTTTTAACTTACAATTAATTTTATCCACTTTATTTTCGATGTAATCGCTAGGATTTTTAATATAGCGATACCAGGCTTTGTTATTTGAAATGGTATTAATCCTGATCATCAGTGCTTTTTTTTTGGTAAGCCCTAATAATTTTTGAGACTAGTGGATGTCTAACAACATCTGTGTGGTCAAATTCGATTATCTTTATCTCTTCAAGATTCTTTAATATGTTTTTAGACTTTATAAGTCCTGATTGTGATTTATTTATTAAATCTATTTGAGATGGATCACCATTAACAACAAGTTTTGAGTTCTCGCCGATTCTAGTTAAGAACATTTTGATTTGTGTTTCTGTTGCATTTTGTGCTTCATCAAGAATTGCAAAACTATTTTTTATTGTCCTACCCCTCATAAATGCCAAAGGAGCGATTTCTATTTCTCCAGACTCTATTTTTTTATCTATTTTGTCAGCACCAAAAAGTTCGTATAGTGCATCATATAAAGGTCTAAGATATGGATCTACTTTTTCTTTCATA
>Ga0310343_10000902_pt1 | contig 14752 bp, 14 predicted proteins | sample HC15DNA2025_MG_FD_203519 | JGI IMG/M metagenome (GOLD analysis project Ga0310343, IMG submission 203519) | Marine microbial communities from station ALOHA, North Pacific Subtropical Gyre - HC15-DNA-20-25_MG | ecosystem: Environmental > Aquatic > Marine > Oceanic | place: Pacific Ocean: North... | reverse complement strand
TATATATACAGAACGATCTTTTTTACCTTGCGGGCGATTAATTTTTCTAGATGCTTCAGGGATATCCTGTGTTTCATAAACAAAAATTAAATTCCTTGAATCTAATTCTCTTCTACTATAAAACCTTTCATTTTCAGGTAAATAAAAATCTTCACGCTCTAATACATCTCTAACTAATGGATCATCATATCTTATCGGTCTATCCCAATTTAAAACAAATTCTTCTAGAGGAATGATATAACCATTGACATCTCTTTCTTCAATCCATTCATATCCAGGAACAGCATTGTCAGCAAGATAAACACGAGCTATAGAATCTCTTACCCAATTTACAAATTGACGATATTCATTATTAGTAATCTCAGTTTCATCAATATAAAAAGCTGCAATAGAAACTGTTTTATGTTGAGTAACATGAGCATAGGGGACATCTTGGTCACCAGGCCCCATATTGAAGCTACCCTGAGGAATATATACCATTCCGTATGGGTCAGTTGGGTTCCATATAGGTCTATTTTGGACACCAATTAATTCACCATTACCAGATTTAGAGCAGCTTGATAAAATAGCAGCAATAAATAAAAATGTTAATAAATTTTTCATATTTCTATGTTTTAAGCCTCAAATAAACAAGGCACTATTTTTTTACCACAAAATCATCACAAATAAGTGATGATCGAATTAATGTTAGCTTGCAAAGATAACATTTTATAATAACCTAGGGTTTTTAAACCCTTTTACTACTTTAGAATAATCTATTTTAAAACAGTATCCTAACATAAACTCTAATGATCCAGCATGAGAAACTTCAGATGTTGGAACATCATATGATATACCAAATTTTAAACTTTCGTTTAAATGCATTCCAGCTAAAACTATTGCTGCATCGCCAGGTCTTACAGTAACGCCTCCCCAAAAGCGATTATTGTATTCAACAATAGCATTTAAATCCATACTAGTTGTTCTTCCGTCATTTTTAACAAAAACAGAAGGCATTAAGACTAGTGATTCATTGAAACTATAATTGTAACCAGCAGTTAGATAATAGTGCCTAACCATATTAATTAATTCTGTAGTTGTTTCTATAACAGGTTGATTAATATGTGTGCTTGATAATCCTAAGTATAACTTTTCAGATTTATAAAACAATCCAGCACCTAAATCAAAACCTGAACCTTTCTCTTCTCCAGGAATTTCAGAATCTGTTTGAACTTGAGCAATATAATCACCACCTTTTACACCATCTTGCAACATACCAACAGAGAATCCTAAACCTAAATTACCAGAAGATAATTGAATTCTGTAAGCATAAGATAAATTTAAGGATAAAAATTCGTTTTGAGCAATTTTATCTGTAGTAACGTTTAGTCCCAGACCGCCACGAAGCATAGGAATAGCAGCTTCAACTCCTAAACTTGTAGTTGCAGGAGCACCAAGGAAGCCCATCCATTGTGCTCTATGTAATGCAGTTGCACAAATAGCATCATTACTTCCCGCATAGCCAGGATTAACCGCTATATTATTAAATATATTTTGACTAAACTGCGGATCTTGTTGAGCAGTAGATATTTTTACTAGCATTAGTAAAAAAGCCAAAATCAAATACTTTTTTGATGTATAATTAATACACATTAGAGCACTAAATCGTTTTAAAATCGTTGCTAAAATAAAGAAATTTTCTTTAGAAGAAAAACATTAAAGTAATAACATGTAAATCAACTAGTTAATTCATTTTTTGAAATGCTCTCCACCATCTTTCTGGCATATCACCATTGCTTGCAATAACATAATCTTTGTAGGAACATGGAATAAAACAGTGACTTTTAAATTGCTCTTCACAATTATCTATTAATGGAATCTCCATCCACCATTTATCTAATTGTTTATTTTTATAAAAAACAGTATTATATTCACCATTTAACATTGTGACATGATATTTTATAAAATCTTTTGAATTAGGCTTTAAGCGTTTAATTCTATTAAAATAGCCTTCAAAAAAATACCACATAATCTGAGCTATTAATTTTGCAGTTTGATTATTTATATCAGATGCGAAATCATATTCATAAATGCCAAAAGAACTTATCCTATCACTTAAACCAGCATAACGTACAATTTTACATATCTCATCTCCAGAAAAACCATTGGGTGAACCATTAAAATTACCAGGAGCATCAGCAAGACGAATACTACTAATATCCAAACTAAGAACATCTATATTGCGTAGCAAAGGTTCTACTTCTGAAATATCAGACCTAACTTCGCCTAATCTCTTCTCATCAAAATACAACTTATTTAATAATTTAACCCCATCATTGGGAACTAAAAAGGACTGATAACCTATATTACTAAAATTAAAAAGAAAATTAGGTTCATGTTGTATAATTTTAGAAAGATAAGATTTAGAGTTTAAATCATCAGAATTTAAACCTAAATCAAATGTTGAGTCAATACAGGCCAAATTAATTAATTTTTTTAATTCTGCATTTGAATGATATTGTGCATATGTTGCGTCTTGACCACCTCCTATCAATAAAGCAAACAATCCTCTTCTTTGGCATTCTTGTAAAACTTCTGACAATAAAAAAAAAGTATCAGATTTTTCTTTTCCAATTTTGAGGTTTCCTAAATCAACAATTCTTAATCTTTCAACTCCTCTGTAAAGTTTATAATACTCATGTCTTACCTGTTCAACCTCTTTATCCGAACCATTAAAAATAGAACCTCTAAACTCAGGCACACCAAACAAAACAACATCTGCCTCTGTTAGATCAGGGAAATCTCCAGGCATATAAACATCAATAAATCCACCTATTTGATTGGAATTATATGATGAAAAATCGTGATTTATAGGCTCAAAACTTAGTTCAAATTCCATAACTATTTTTACTTTTTAGATTTATCTCTTAAATCTAAACACATTTGTCTAGTTAGTTTTTTAGGATCAACATCTTTAGGTATTCTGATATTTTGCTTTGTTTTCCTTGAACCCTCACCTATTTGAATAAATGGGCCATAGCGACCATTCAAGACTTGTACTAAAGGATCACCTTCAAATCTATTGATTATCCTTTCTTCCTCTATCTTTCTTTGATTATTTATAACTTCAATTGCACGATCTAAAGTAATCGTTAGTGGATCATCTCCAGTATCCTTTTTTAAAGACGTAAATTTACCTTTATGTCTTAAATAAGGGCCAAAACGTCCAATAGCTGAAACAACTTCTTCATCTTCAAAATTTCCAAGAACTCTTGGAAGCTTAAATAAATCTAAAGTTTCTTCCAAAGATATATTTTGAATGCTTTGATCAGATAAAAGCGATGCAAATCTTGGTTTTTTCTCATCACTAACCTCCCCTATTTGTGCCATAGGTCCATATCTACCAATTTTAACATACACATTTTCACCAGTTTTAGGATCCTTACCTAATAAGCGCTCTCCTTTTGCTTTTTCCGAGTTTTCAGAAACTTCATTCACACGTTTATGAAAAACATTATAAAATTGCTTTATCATTTCATTCCACTTCTTTTCTCCTCTTGAAATTTGATCAAACTCTTTTTCTACATCTGCAGTAAAACTATAGTCCATAACTTGCTCAAAATTATCTATCAAAAAGTCTGTCACAACCATACCAATATCAGATGGAATTAACTTAGATTTATCTGCACCTGTTTTTTCGATTTTAATATTATCAAATAATTTTCCATTATTATATTCAATAAAATTAAATTTACGATCTGACCCTTCACTACGACCTTTATCAACATAGCCTCTGTTTTGTATCGTAGTGATAGTAGATGCATAAGTTGATGGCCTTCCTATACCAAGTTCTTCGAGTTTTTTCACGAGGCTTGCTTCAGTGTATCTTGCTTTTGGCTTAGTAAAGCGTTCTGTTGCTTCAATTCTTTCTAAACTAATGGCATCACCTACTTTAAGATTTGGCAACATGCCTTTTTGCTCTTCCTCTTCATCTTTACTTTCTAAATAAACCTTTAAAAAACCATCAAAATTTACCATTTCACCTTTCGCAAACAAACTATCTTTACATTTACTTGGTTGAATCTCAACAGAAGTTCTTTCTAATCTAGCGTCAGACATTTGTGATGCTATGGTTCTTTTCCATATCAAATCATATAGTCGTTGCATATTTCTATCTCCTTCAATTTTTTTATTTTCCATATAAGTTGGACGAATTGCTTCATGAGCCTCCTGAGCCCCTTTTACTTTTTTTGTATATGATCTTGAATAAAAATATTCTTCACCATAAGAACTTATTATTTGATTTTTTGCTGCATCAATTGCTTCTTTTGAAATAGTTGTACTATCAGTTCTCATGTATGTAATATTTCCAGACTCATAAAGCTTTTGAGCAACACTCATTGTTTGTGATACTGAAAAACCTAATTTTCTAGATGCCTCCTGCTGTAATGTTGATGTTGTAAATGGAGCTGCTGGAGACTTTTTTGCAGGTTTTTTAGTTAATGAAGAAATAGAAAAATTAGAAGTCGATAAATTTTCTAAAAAAATTAAAACATCTTCTTTCTTCTCGAAACGAGATGTTGATTCAGCTTTAAAAATTTTTAAATTATTATTACTAAAATAAGTTGAAACTTTATAAAAAGAATTAATATTGAAATCTTTAATTTCTCGCTCTCTTTCAACAATTAGACGAACTGCCACTGATTGAACTCGACCAGCTGACAAACCTTGTTTTATCTTTCTCCAAAGAACCGGAGAGAGTTCAAAACCCACTAGTCTGTCAAGAACTCTTCTTGCTTGTTGTGCACTTACTAGTTTACTATTTATTGCTCTAGGATTTTTAACAGCGAAATTTATAGCTGTTTTAGTGATTTCATTAAAAACTATACGTTTTATTTTAGATTCTTTTAAATTTAATGCTTGTTTTAAATGCCATGCAATCGCTTCCCCTTCACGATCTTCATCAGTAGCTAACCAAACTAAATCAGCTTTTTTAGATAATTTATTTAGTTCAGAAACAATCTTTTTTTTATCAGGAGAAATTTCATAACTAGGTTCAAAATCATTATCGACATCTATTGCCATACCTCCTTTTTTGGGTAAATCTCTAATATGACCAACACTTGACTTGACTAAAAAATCTTTACCTAAAAACTTTTCAATTGTTTTTGCTTTAGCGGGTGACTCTACAATCACTAAATTTTTTGACATATTAAAATCTTTATATTAAACTGATTTTTTCTGCAAATAAAAACAAGAAAATTATAATTTACAAAATCACTAACATTACTTAAATGAGATTATATTATATATAATATAATATTTCTTAAAAAAAAAAAATACTGACAAATTGGCAGAATTTTACAAGTTTTTTATCTTTGCGGTTTTATTTTCATAAAAATGTCAGAAAAGATAATAGATATTAATAGGCAAGGTGAAGCACTTAATTTTGAAAGTAGCAATTTTCATAATAGAAAAATGTATATTGAAAGCTATGGATGTCAAATGAATTTTTCTGATAGTGAAATTGTAGCTTCAATATTATCTGAAAAAGGTTTTAACACTACTCAAAATATTGAAGATGCTGATATTGTTCTAGTCAATACTTGTTCAATAAGAGAAAAAGCAGAACAAACAGTAAGAAATAGACTAAAAGTCTATAATGCAATCAAGAAAAAACAAAATCCTAAAATGCTTGTTGGTGTCTTGGGCTGTATGGCTGAAAGACTCAAAGACAAATTTTTAGAAGAGGAAAAATTAGTAGATTTAGTAGTTGGTCCCGATGCATATCGAGACTTACCTAATTTAATAGAGAAAGTTGATGATGGTAGAAAAGCAGTAAATGTTATTCTTTCCAAGGAAGAAACTTACGCTGAAATTAGCCCGGTAAGACTTGGAGGTAATGGAATTACAGCATTTGTATCTATAACTAGAGGATGTGATAACATGTGTTCTTTTTGTGTAGTTCCATATACTAGAGGACGAGAAAGAAGTAGAGACCCAAAAAGTATTGTTAATGAATGTAAACAATTATTTCAAGATGGTTATAAAGAAGTAACTCTTCTGGGACAAAACGTTGACTCCTACTTATGGTATGGTGGTGGACCTAAAAAATATTTTAAGAACCTAACAAAAAAAGAGCAAGATAAGAGCACAAATTTTGCTCAACTTTTAAATATGGTTGCAAAAGTAAATCCAGAATTAAGAATTAGATTTTCCACATCTCACCCAAAAGATATGACAGATGAAGTTCTTCACATTATGTCTAAACATGAAAATATATGTAATTATATTCATCTCCCTGTTCAATCAGGCAATACAAGAATACTTGACTTAATGAACAGAGGATACTCTAGAGAATGGTATATGAAAAGAATTGATGCAATAAGAAAAATCATTCCAGACTGTGGAATATCAATGGATATTATTTCAGGCTTTTGCTCTGAGTCAGAACAAGAACATAAGGACACATTAAGCTTAATGGATTATGTAAAATATGATTTTGGATTTATGTTTAATTATTCAGAAAGACCTAACACACTAGCTCAAAGAAAATTAAAAGATGATATTCCTAATGATGTTAAAAAAAGAAGACTTAAGGAAATTATCAATCTTCAGATGAAACACTCTTTGTTCAGGAACAAACAACACATAGGAAAAATACATAAAGTTCTTATTGAAGGAACTTCAAAAAAATCAAATTCTGAATTATTTGGCAGAAACACTCAAAATACTGTTGTTGTTTTCCCAAAAGAAAATTATTCCCCTGGCCAATATGTCAATGTTGAAGTTACAGATTGTACATCAGCAACATTAAAAGGAAAAGCAATTAGTTTATCATGATTGAATTAAGTCAAGTAAAACAAAGATTTGGAATTTATGGAAATTCTGAAGAACTAGAACGAGCTATGAAAATGGCTATTCAAGTAGCTCCAACTGATATCTCTGTTATAATAACTGGCGAAAGCGGTACAGGAAAAGAAGTAATGCCAAAAATAATACACCACTCTAGTCAAAGAAAACATGAAAATTATATTGCTGTAAACTGTGGAGCTATTCCAGAAGGAACAATTGATAGCGAATTATTTGGCCATGAAAAAGGAGCATTTACTGGAGCTAGTGATACTAGAAAAGGATATTTTGAAGTTGCTAATGGCGGCACTATTTTTTTGGATGAAGTTGGCGAACTTCCACTAGCGACTCAAGTTCGCTTACTAAGAGTTTTAGAAACGGGTGAATTTATTAAAGTCGGATCAAGCGAAATTAAAAAAACTAATGTGAGGGTAATTGGAGCTACAAATGTTAACTTAGAAAAAGCTGTTGCAAAAGGAAAATTTAGAGAAGATCTATATTATAGATTAAACAATATCAATATTAGAATACCTCCATTAAGAAAAAGAAAAGATGACATACATTTATTATTTAGAAAATTTGCTGCTGATTTTGCTGAAAAATATGCAATACCACCAATTAAACTAACGGATAATGCTTTTAAAACTCTAATTGATTATAACTGGCCTGGAAACATAAGACAATTAAAAAATATTGCACATCAAATATCAATTTTAGAAAAAGACAGAACTATTACAAGTGAAAAGTTAGAACATTATATTCCAAAGAAAAAAGAAAATATTCCTGTAATTTTTAAAGAAAAAAATAAATCAAATGACTTTTCAGAAAGAGAGATTCTCTATAAAGTATTATTTGATATGAAAAATGACCTGAATGATTTAAAAAAAGTAACTTCTGATTTAATAAATGGCAGAATTAAAGAAACTAAACAAGAAAAAAAAGATATAGAACAAATCGACAATATTGATAATAAAACTTCTGTTATGATGATCCCTAACGATTTAGAAGATTTAAATAAAAACACAAATAATTTAACACTTCAGGAAAATGAAAAGATTTTAATAAAAAAATCATTAACAAGAAATGATGGTAAAAGAAAAGAAGCTGCTGAAGAATTAGGGATTTCAGAAAGAACTTTATACAGAAAAATAAAAGAATATAATTTATGATAAATTTTTTAAAAATTATATTAATTAGCTTTTTGTGCTCATGTGGAGTTTATTCTTTTTCCGGTGCTTCAATATCCCCTGGTGTAAAAACTGTCTCAGTAAAAAACTTCTTAAATAATAGTATATCTATTCAACCAAAATTAAACACTTTAATAACTGAAGAACTAAAAGAAAAATTATTATCTGAAACAAATTTAGAAATGTTATCATCTAATGGAGATCTACAATTTGAAGGAGAAATTATTGGCTACTCGACTAAACCTATTGCAATTCAAGCAAATGAAACAGCAGCACAAAACCGACTTACAATTACAGTTAATGTTAAATTTGTTAACTTAATTGATGAATCTAATAATTTTTCAAAATCTTTTTCACACTTTGTTGATTTTGACAGCTCGCTAAACTTATCAGATATTGAAGATGAGTTAAATAATCAAATTATTGATGTTTTATGTGAAAATATATTTAATAATGCTCTAGCAAATTGGTAATTAATAAAACTACATATAACAATTGGATCAATAATGATTTTTTACTTAATGCTGAAAATTCAGAAAAAATATTTCATTTATGTTCAGAATACCCTTATTTTCAAACTAATCAAATACTATTTGCTAAAACATTATTAAATATCAATAGCATTAATTTTGATAATCAAATTAAAATAGCTGCCGCTTATGCTACAAGTAGAAAAAAATTATTTGATTATATTAATTTGAAACATAAAACTGTAAACAATACTAAAGATTCTAAAAGCAATAATTTAATTATCAATCAACAAAATACATTTTCCCAATGGATTAAAATTGCACAAAATAAAATTGAAGATCAAAAATTTAATTCTTTAAACTCTAAAATAAATTTAATTGAAAAATTTATTTCTAAAGATAAACAACTAGATGAATCAAAATCTTTTTTTTCAGCAACAAAACAAGCGAAAAAAAGTATTGATGATCAAATGAATTTTGTCACTGAAACACTAGCAAAAGTATATTTAGAACAAGAACACTATTCAAAAGCAAAATTAGCATATGAAAAACTTTCTTTGAAATATCCAGAAAAAAGTTCTTTCTTTGCAGGCCAATTAAAATTAATAAACAAAAAATTAAATCTTAAATAATGTATTATACCATATTTGCAGTTTTAATAGTTATTACTTGTATTTTACTTGTTTTAATAGTTTTAGTCCAAAACCCTAAAGGCGGCGGACTTTCTGCAACTTTTGGAGGAGGAAATCAAGTAATGGGTGTTAAAAAGACTGCTGATTTTTTAGAAAAAGCTACCTGGTATTTAGCCATAGCTTTATTAGTATTATCACTATTATCAAATTTTGCAATCCCAAGGTCTGAAGAAGGTGTAACTAATTCAGCTATACAAAATCAATTAGACGAAACACCTATACAAACTCAAACAATACCTAGTAACCTAGAAATTCCAGAAAATATAGAGGAAACTAATTAATTATTCTGACAAATTATCATTTACAACTGTAATTTCGTCATAATTATTCTATATATAATAGTCTGGCATAATTTTTGCCAATGTTATAAATGTAACTTAAAAAAAATGAAAATGAAAATAAAACCTTTAGCAGATCGAGTATTAGTAGAGCCAGCTCAAGCTGAAAGCACTACTGCTTCTGGAATTATAATTCCAGATACTGCACAAGAAAAACCACAAAAAGGAACCATCACTGCTGTTGGTTCAGGTAAAAAAGATGAAGCTATGACAGTAAAAGTAGGAGATACTATACTTTATGGTAAATATTCAGGAACTGAATTAAAATTTGAAGGAAAAGAATATTTGATAATGAGAGAATCTGATATTCTAGCAATAATTTAAAAAATTTATAAAATGGCAAAAGAAATTAAATTTAACGTTGAATCAAGAGATGCTCTTAAAAAAGGAGTTGATGCATTAGCTAATGCAGTAAAGGTTACTCTTGGCCCACAAGGAAGAAATGTTGTAATTGACAAAAAATTTGGAGGTCCAACAATTACAAAAGATGGTGTCACTGTTGCAAAAGAAATTGAATTAGAAGATACTATTGAAAATATGGGAGCACAAATGGTAAAAGAAGTTGCTGCTAAAACTGCTGATATAGCAGGAGACGGGACAACAACTGCAACAGTTCTTGCTCAAGCAATTGTTACAAATGGATTAAAAAATGTTGCTGCTGGAGCTAATCCAATGGATTTAAAAAGAGGTATTGACAAAGCGGTTAATGTTGTGATAGAAAATCTTAAATCTCAGTCCCAAGAAGTTGGTGACAGTATAGAAAAGATTAAACAAGTTGGAGCTATTTCTGCAAACAATGACAATAATATCGGATCATTGATAGCAGAAGCAATGGATAAAGTAAAAAAAGAAGGTGTTATTACTGTTGAAGAAGCTAAAGGAACAGATACAACAGTTGAAGTTGTTGAAGGTATGCAATTTGACAGAGGATATCTATCTCCATATTTTGTTACTAATGCTGATAAAATGGAGACTGACCTAGAAACTCCAATGATTTTATTATATGATAAGAAAATTTCAAATATGAAAGATTTGCTTCCTGTTCTTGAGCCAGTTGCTCAATCAGGAAAACCTCTTCTTATTATTGCTGAAGATGTTGATGGAGAAGCTTTAGCAACTTTAGTTGTTAATAAAATGAGAGGAGCACTAAAAATTGCAGCTGTTAAAGCTCCGGGTTTTGGTGACAGAAGAAAAGCAATGCTAGAAGATATAGCAATATTAACTGGTGGTACTGTTATTTCTGAAGAAAGAGGTTTTAAACTTGAAAATGCAACACTTGAAATGTTAGGAACTGCTGAAAAAGTTACTATCGATAAAGATAACACTACCATTGTTAATGGCGCAGGTAAAAAAGATGATATTACAGCCAGAGTTAATCAGATTAAAGCTCAAATTGAATCCACAACTTCGGATTATGATAAAGAAAAACTTCAAGAGCGATTAGCTAAATTAGCTGGAGGAGTTGCTGTACTATATGTTGGAGCGGCATCTGAAGTAGAAATGAAAGAAAAGAAAGATCGTGTTGATGACGCACTACATGCTACTAGGGCTGCAGTTGAGGAAGGTATAATTCCAGGAGGAGGAGTTGCTTTCGTAAGAGCATGTGCTTCTCTAGAAGGAATGGAGGGAGAAAATGCTGATGAAACTACAGGAATTCAAATAGTTACAAGAGCTATTGAGGAACCATTAAGACAAATTGTTGCAAATGCTGGCAATGAGGGATCCGTGATTGTTGCTAAAGTTAAGGAAGGCAAAGGAGATTTTGGCTATAATGCAAAACAAGAAAAGTTTGAAAATATGTTTAAGGCTGGAATTATAGACCCAACTAAAGTTACAAGAGTTGCTTTAGAGAATGCAGCTTCAGTTGCAGGTATGCTTTTAACTACTGAATGTGTTCTAGCTGACATTCCTGAAGAAAATCCACCCATGCCACCAATGGGCGGCGGCGGCGGAATGCCAGGAATGATGTAAACAATTTAATTTTTTACTTTTAAAAAAATCCCTAATTCTTTTAGGGATTTTTTTATTGTGTTTTAATTCTATATACAATCATACTTAGAATACCAAACAAAATGACAGCAAATACAAGATGAGCATTTTGAACATATGCTATCATATTTATATGAGATAAAATTACACCACTTAAAAGTTCAATAACTAAAATTAAATATGACCAGCGGATTATATTGTATTTATATAGTCTTTCATTTTTATAAAAAATATAAGTCAAAAGAATTAAAACTAACCATGAAAAACTTCTATGAATAAAAAAAGTAAAACCAAAAAAATCACCCCAATCTTCTCTTCCAATTCCAATTCTAGTTAGCTCATCAATATATTCTCTAACTTGTGTTCCCAAAAACATTTGAACAAAAGTTATTACAAAACTTATCCAAATTAAAATAAATATGGTCTTAGACACTATTATTTTTTTTGATTGATTGTCACTTATTAAATTGATTATATATAATTGAATTGCTATAATTAATAAAGCAAAAAATAAATGAATAGTTATTGTCCAGGGTACAAGGTTGGATGCAACAACAATAGAACCAAACCATCCTTGAAAGACCATTAGAAATAAATTTAATAGTGATAGAAAAAACAATAAATAGTTTTTTCTATAAATAAAAAATATCCAAACAAAAATTATTAAAACTGCATTTCCAGCTAAAAAACCTAGTAAACGATTAATATATTCAGTCCAAGTTTTAGTTACATTAAAATCTTCTTCCTTTATTAAATTAGGATCATTTTTTAAGTTTTCTGCAACATCTTTTAATCCAAAAAAAGAAATTATATCACTAAATCTATTTACTTTATTTTTTCTTTTTTCAACATATTTTTCTTTATAGTTTTCTGGCAATTCAGTGATGTTAGTTGGTGGCACCCACTGACCAAAACATTTAGGCCAATCTGGACATCCCATTCCACTTCCTGTAACTCTAACAAAACTACCTGCTACAACTACTAAGTAAATTAAGACTAGAGCTATCCAATTAAATCTTTTAAATAAATTAGAAAACATCAAATTTTAAACGTTAAAAAATTATTGATTCAAATATTTTACAAAAATACTAACATATCTTTGTAAAAAAAGATATGGTAACAACAAATAAAAAAATATTTCATTTTATTTTACTTTTTACAATTGCATTTATTTGGGGAAGTTCATTTATTTTAATGAAAAAAGGACTATTGGTATTTAATGAATATGAGGTGGCTCTTCTAAGAATGTCTATTGCATTTATTAGTATACTACCTTTTATTTGGAATAAAATATTAAAAATTAATAAAAAACATATAATACCAATTTTGATTGTTGGTTTTTTTGGCAATGGAATACCCGCCTTTTTATTTACTAAAGCTCAAACTCAACTTGATAGTTCATTAGTTGGCATTCTTAATGCTTTAGTGCCAATTTTTACATTTTTACTTTCAATTTATTTATTTAAAAATAAATTAATAATTAAACAACTATTAGGAATCATAATAGGATTATTAGGGGCAATAACTTTAATAGCTTTTAATGGAATTTATACAAATAACATAAGCTATTCTTATTATGTAATAATTGCTACAATTTGTTACGCCATAAGCTTGAATACTATTAAATATTCATTATATGATATCTCCGCAATAGACATTGCAGGTTTTGCTTTTTTAACTATAGGCCCAATTTGTATTTTTGGACTTTTTTTCACAGAATTTTTTCATAAAATATGTTATGTAAAAAATTCAGGAACTGCTTTTTTCTATATAATATTGCTGTCAACAATTGGAACATCATTAGCTCTGGTATGGTTTAATAAATTGATAAAAGAAACAAATGAAATCTTTGCATCATCAGTTACTTATTTGATTCCAATTGTTGCCATAATATGGGGTTTTATTGATGGAGAAATTATTAATTGGAATCATATAATTTGTATATTAATTATTTTATCTGGAATATATCTAGTAAATAAAGAATAATTAAATTTTTTGCTTATTATTGATTAATTGTTAAATTTGCAACCCACAAAAAAATTGTGATCTAAAAATAAAAATAATGTATGCAATTGTAGAAATAGCAGGACAACAGTTCAAAGTCAAAAAAGAACAACAACTATTTGTTAATAGACTTGAACAAAAGGAAGGTTCAAAGATTGAATTTAATAATGTATTATTTATTGACAATAATGGAAAGATAATTGTCGGCAACCCAAAAATTAGCGGAGCTAAAGTAACTGCTAAGATAATTACACATTCAAAAGCTGACAAAGTAGTTGTTTTTAAAAAGAAAAGAAGAAAAGGATACAGAGTAAAGAATGGTCATAGACAATCACTATCTAAAATTGAAATTGAAAATATTTTTGAAAAATCTGAATCTGCTAAAAAAACTACAGCTGCTAAAAAAACTACAGCTGCTAAAAAAACCACAGCTGCTAAAAAAACCACAGCTGCTAAAAAAACTACAGCTGCTAAAAAAACTACAGCTGCTAAAAAAACTACAGCTGCTAAAAAAACCACAGCTGCTAAAAAAACTACAGCTGCTAAAAAATAAATTGAAAATTAAAATTAATTATAATGGCTCATAAAAAAGGTGTAGGAAGTAGTAAAAACGGTAGAGAATCAGAAAGTAAACGACTTGGCGTGAAAATTTTTGGCGGTCAAAAAGTAACTGCTGGTAATATTATCGTAAGGCAAAGAGGAACAAAACATCATCCTGGTGAAAATGTTGGCATAGGAAAAGACCACACATTATTTGCTCTGTCTAATGGAATTGTTGAATTTAGAAAAAAATCAAATAATAGATCTTTTGTTTCAGTAAACAGTATTGAAGATAAAAACTAAAAAAAACATTAATATAGAAAAAAACTCCCTAATTTAGTTTAGGGAGTTTTTTTTTGATCAAGAATGTTATTTTTGTAAAATATATATATTAATCATGCTACAAATAAACTACATAAGAGAGAATAAAGAAAAGGTATTAACAAGTTTAAAAAAAAGAAAGTTTAATGCAAGAAAAATAATTGAAGAACTTCTTAAAAAAGATGAAAATCGAAAAATTACAAAAAAAAACCTTGATGAAATTTTAACTCAATCAAATAAATTAGCTAAAAATATTGGCTTATTATTTAAAAATGGAGAAAAAACTAAAGCAAATGATGCTAAACTAAAAAGTATTGAATTAAAGAAAAAAAGTAAAAAATTAAATGAAAAACTAAATGAACTAAAACTTAAAATTGAAG
>Ga0310343_10000900_pt1 | contig 14768 bp, 13 predicted proteins | sample HC15DNA2025_MG_FD_203519 | JGI IMG/M metagenome (GOLD analysis project Ga0310343, IMG submission 203519) | Marine microbial communities from station ALOHA, North Pacific Subtropical Gyre - HC15-DNA-20-25_MG | ecosystem: Environmental > Aquatic > Marine > Oceanic | place: Pacific Ocean: North... | reverse complement strand
ATCATGCAGGATTCCAAATGGCTGCAAGGGAACTACACTGAGGGAGAAGGTCCCGACGTCGGCTTGGCGATCGCCCGCATGATGGCCCACATCACTTATCTTTCTGATCGTGGAATGGAACGCAAATTCGGTCGGAGACGTCCAGACGGGAAAGGCAATCGCTACTCATTCGACATTCAGTTCGAAGTGGAAAGCTACCTCCGCTATCAAGGAGAGAGCTTCATCAATCGCTTTGATGCGAATACTTATCTCTATTTCACTAGGGCGTTAGGCTATTTCGATTTGGCCCATTCCTACGGGAGCCTCGATAAGGCTTTTCAGGACCTGAAATGCAAAGCCCTATCCGTCGGCTTCACTTCCGATTGGCTATTTCCTCCAGAGCAGAATCGGGAAATCGTATTGGCAATGTTGCGACAAGGCGTACAGGCTTCCTATACACAGCTTGACCTAGATCTCGGACACGATTCGTTTTTAGTAGAGTCCGACGAGCTTTTCAACCTCGTTAGGGACTTTCTCGCCTCCTAATCCTATGGCTGCTCAGTCCTTTAGCCTGAGTTTACCCAAGCATTTCGACAAATGGATTGAACCACGAATAGCTCGAATTTCGCAAAAGGGTCAGCCTCGTTCGTTCTAAGCGTTTCCGTGAATTCCGGGTCCAAGATTTTTCCAGCCTATCTACTTCACCTTCAAATCGTAGATTGCGTATCCACACAGCCAATTCGGAAGCTTTTTCGATTCTTGCTTCCAGTCACCCCGGAGGTAAACCTTCCTTACTATTTCAATGCCGCTATCGTCGCAGTACGCTTCGAACTGCCGAACCGAAAGAGGGTTGCCCGGTCTTGATTCTTCCCAGGATGTCGGGTGAACCTCGTTTTCCAACCTATGGCCCTTTAATAGCATGCTCAACCGATTTTTCCAGTAGGCGAAATTCACAAACCCAACCGTAAGAAAACTCGACACCCGTAAGGCTTCTCTAACTACGAGTGAAGGGTTATCCAATTCTTGAAGGGTTCTGGAGCAGATAACGCGATCGAAATGCTTGTCTGGAAACGCTTTCATGAAATCCATCATATCCCCTAGGTAGGCGGAAATGCCCCGTTTCACGCAAGCATGGATCTTATCGAAATTGAGATCGACCCCCACGCCGTCAACGTCTCGAGTCTGCATCAGATAATCGAGTAAAACACCGCGACCGCATCCCAAATCAAGCACTCGTGATCCCGGGTTTACCCAGTCCCGCATAATCTGCATATCGACCGAACGTTTGTCTTTTGCCTTTTTCATTTTGGGTTGATCAATCATGAAGCAAGCCTAAGCGCCACTCACAAGCAAGCTCGCACGCAGACTATGACGTCGTTTCTCGACTTCTAGCCTTCCGTGATTCGCCGAACCTCCATTCAGATTGTTTCCAGGCGAGATCCGCTGATTCTAGCATTCTTTTGCCGATAGCTTCAATCACAGGAACAACCACCGCATTGCCGAATTGCTTATAAGCCTGGGCTGGGCGAGAATCGATGGAAAACCACTCCGGGAACCCCATCATTCGTCGGCATTCAATCGGATGCAGCCTACGAACGACTCCGTCGACCCAGTAGGCCCCCGTTTTTGCCGCTGCTCCTCCACCATGAGCAGATAGCGTTATACCATGGCCATCTATGGAATAAATACGCTCGCCCTGGCCGCCCTTATTGATGGTTCCGATTTGCAAAGGCCTCCCTGTAGCGAATCGCGTCTTCTTTTCATCAAATCGAATGTCGTTCCTTTCGATAATTTGATCGCTGGCTTTGGAGTTCGAGAGCAGGATATCCTTGATGGCAACTTCCGCCTCGCTATCCGACGACTTGGGAAACTCGAACGCCTCAGACTTAACATCGCTCCTCAATCCCACGATATAGAGACGCCTTCTGGCCTGAGGCACGCCAAAATCAGAAGCGTTCAAGATGGCATGAGACACACAATATCCTTCTTCCTTTAGCATGTCTACCGTCCTCTTCAATGTGTCTCCATTTTGGTGACGGGCATAGTTGGCTACATTCTCCAAAAACACGGCCCTCGGACGCTGAGCCTCAACGAGGCGCATGACTTCGAAAAACAGCGTCCCTCGAGCATCCTCAAATCCTCTCTGCTTGCCGCTCACTGAGAAAGGCTGGCAAGGAAAGCCGCCGCACAGGACGTCATGGCGCGGTACTTCATCGGGATGGATTCTAGTGATATCGCCAGCCGGCTTTTCGCCGAAATTCCGCTCATAGGTTGCCGCTGCATGCCTATCTATCTCGGAGCTAAATACGCATTGGCCACCTAATCGCTCTAATCCGACTCTGAATCCCCCAATCCCCGCGAATAAATCGATGAACGTAAACATATTTCAAACTATACGCTCCAATGCGGAAGCTGAGATTTCCCTAACATCGCGGAGAACGGCAGGACGTTCAAAAATCCCTTTGCGGAACTCCTCTCGGCCACTTACGGAATCGAAGTCGAAACCGATAAGCGCCCGTCCAACGCGTTCTCCAGTGTAGCTATAATTAAAATACACGATGCTCGCTTGCTGGCAATGACTGACCAAGAATTCACGCAATGCTCCCGCTCGCTCTGGGAATTCGATTTTGATAAAGCAGGGATACCGAATGAGTTCGGAATTGTAACGGATAATACGGAATTCGACATCCTCGTCTCCCGTAGCATCTTCGAAGCGGATACCCAATTTCCGCAATTGGTCTTCGAGGGCTGAAAAAGTTTCCGGCATTGCATCGATACCTAAAATGGGCGACGCCTCTTCCAGGTTCGACATTCCATGCTGAAACTCGATGATGTTTACCGAATCCAGAAACGTTTCCAGCAGATCCAGCAACGCTCCCTTTCTCTCCGGAATCGAGAAGCGATAGTACCTTCTATTAGCTGATCCGATACCGGCATGCCGAACGATGTAGGAAAGCTGGCCAAAATCCATGTTGGAGCCGCATACAATCGCTAGGGCCCTCTTTCCGGAGAGTGTCTCTTTTTCCAGAAGCCATCCCGCCAAACCCATGGCCCCCGCCGGCTCTGGGACTTGCCGGTGAGTGTCCCAAAGCAGTTGCATCGCTGCACAAACCTCATCATTGGATACCGTCAGGTACCGATCGATCAGCTGCCGGCAAAAGTGACTAGTCAACTCGCCAGCCTTCTTAACGGCTGTTCCATCACAAAATACATCCAAGTATTCTAGTTCAACGGGCCTTCCAGCTTTCATAGCCGCTGCCATCGACGCCTGGTCTATCCCTTCAACCCCTACTATTTCAATATCCGGATAGTAGCGCTTGAGCCAACACGCCACGCCAGCCGCCATACCACCGCCACCTATTTGCAAATAGGCAATATCGAAGGCTCCCTCGCCCGACATAACGATTTCGTCAGCCAAAGTACCTTGGCCAGCCATAACCGCCAAGTCGTCATAGGGATGAATAAAAGTCTTTTCTTCCTGCTCGCTGAAGGCTTTGGCGACCCGCGAGGCATCGTCATAGGAATCGCCCTCAAGTCTCACATGAACGGCATCACCACCAATAGATTTGACCGCCTCCTGTTTCATGAGCGGCGTCGATCTGGGCATAAAGACCTCAGCATGCGTTTCTAGCGCCTGTGTAGCCAAGGCAACCCCTTGAGCATGATTGCCCGCCGAGGCACAAACGACCCCATGCATTCTTTCCTCAGTGCTAAGCAATCGCATTCGGTTGTAGGCTCCTCGCCACTTGTAGGCATGAATCGGAGACTGATCTTCTCGCTTTATGTACACGTTCTCCTCCTCGCTTAAGCGATGGAAGGGCGTAGGCTTTGCTATTCCGTAAACCTGTTGGCGGGCTTCTAGAATCGCCTGAAACAATTCATCGATGGTTGGATACGATGTGCCTGCTTCAGAAAGTTCTTTTCTGCCTGCGTCGCTACTTCCTGGCATGGCTCAAGAAATTCCAGACCATCAGTACGGCGAAGGTTCCTATCCAGGCAGATCCCCAAGCGAATACCCCGAGCTGAGGAGCAAAAACGATAATAGCAACCGCTAGGAAGGTCGCGACAACTAGCGGGAAAACAATGACTTTTCCTAATGGAGGAGGGCCGCTCATTCAACCCGATGCAAACAGCTTTATTGATGGACGCCATCTTTTTTCTCGCTATCCGCTAGCGAACGCGAAACCGCCATCCAGACAAACGGGGATCAATCGCTAACTAGAAAAGGCGCAAACTACTCATCTCCGAACAAGCGTTCGATTTCCCTGCGATCACGTTTCGTCGGCCGGCCCGTTCCTCTGTCGCGCCGGAGAGCCTTTTGGGCAGCCGTCATTCTCAAGAGCTCGTATTCCTCGGAGGGGGTTAGATCTTCTAAGTAATCTGCCACCAGTTTCGCTCCCAATCGCTTTTCAATTACTCCCAGCACTCGAATCGTTTTCGTTATGGGCCCCGATTGAATAGTCACGGTTTCTCCAGCTTTGATGGAATAAGAAGGCTTTACCTTGTCTTCTCGAACGCGGATTTTCCCGCCACGGCAAGCTTCCGTAGCCAAAGCCCTCGTTCTGAAAAGCCGAACGGCCCAAAGCCATCGATCAATCCGAGCCTTTACCAACTCCCCTTTCATAATTTAGCCTCTTCGACAATTACCACTCACAATAGTATCGCAATTCAACTTGTGTCTCACAAGGGTATAAGAGGGGCGATCGGGATCAATCGGCAATTCTTGGTAGAGAATAAAGCCCTCGCTATAATCACGAGGGCTTTTTCAGAGTGCACAAAGGCCCCCGAAACACCTGCCCATTAGGCCTAAAGGTTCTCAATAAGATCGCTCCCAAAGCAATGACAGAGGCATATACGACACGATCGCGGGTATTAGTTTCCAAACCTGCCATATTTTTCTTTCAACCCGAGTTGCACTCGTTCAAAAATCTGTATACGGCCTCTCAGGCCATCCCAAAAGTGTCACGCTCAACCGTAAGCAAATCGCACTCCAGGTTCGACCCGATCTCCCTGTTGTGCCTGATCGTTCTATCGATCATTGGCGTTTTCTTTATCTACAGCGCCCAACACTATCAGCAAAGCAATGATTGGATTCGCCAGATCGTTTGGATCTTCGTGGGGCTGACCGCCTACACAGTGGTCTCCTACCTCGACTACAAGATCTTCCTGAAGTACTCGCACTGGCTCTATTCTCTGGGTCTCTTGCTGCTCGCCCTCGTCGAGTTCACGCCTCTTGGAGTCACTCGGTATCACGCCAAGCGCTGGCTGGATGTGGGGGTGGCCACCGTTCAGCCGAGCGAACTGGCAAAACTCGCCTGCCTCGTTATCGGAGCCAGTTTACTGACCCGCTCGGAGATGGGTACGCTCAAAGAATCCCGTCTAACACTAGCGAAAATGGCGCTTGCGATTTCTATTCCATTCTTATTCATCTTGTTCCAGCCCGACCTTGGGTCAGCGTTAGTCATTCCTTCTGTCGTGTTCGCTCAGCTCTACGCATCGAATCTCACCAAGTCATTCTTTACGACCGCCTTCGCTATTTTCGCGGTTCTCGTTGGATTGGCTCTGTTGGACACCCATAGGTATAGTGAATACGTGATCGCCAAAGCGGAGGCGAAAGAGGAGCAAGTCGTTGAGCAGCCCTACTACTGGATCCCTCTCCTAAAGAACTATCAGCGGCAACGCATTATGGGCTTTATTTACCCCGACAAAGTCGACCGAAGAGACGCCGGCTGGAATCGGGAGCAATCAATAATTTCCGTGGGATCTGGCGGCCTCCTAGGTAAAGGATACCTAAATGGCACCCAGGCCCAACTGGGCTATCTGCCTCGAGCAGTGGCTCATAACGACTTCATTTTTTCCGTCATCGCGGAAGAAACAGGCTTTTTGGGAAGCGTAGTCGTCGTCACCCTATTCGGTTTGCTAATTGGAAACAGCATTCGCATCGCCACAATCGCTCGCGACCGCTTTGGTACGCTTTTGGTTATCGGTGTCGCGACGCTATTTTCGATTCATGTTTTCGTTAACATCGCAATGACAATCGGGTTGATGCCAATAACTGGACTACCGCTTCCGTTCTTAAGTCACGGAGGCACCTTCATGGTGAGCTGCTGCGTCCTGCAAGGGCTGGCACAAAGCGTGTATAGATTTCGTAAGGAGTTCTAATTTATGCAATTCCTGAAACAGAATTTCTTAACACGGTCCTACCACTATGATCCGGTGCCTTCTGCTAACTCGGAAACGTTACAGAATGAGCGAAAACAATATCAATACCGAAAACTCTGACCCCTCGACTAAACATGAAGAAGAGCTTCATAATCCTCCTTCGCGGAAACCTGCGAAGCCTGTTGATCAAGCTAAACTGAAAAAAGAGGCTGACAAGCGATCCAAGAGTCGCCCGCTTCTGACAAAAATCGTCGAGAAATTCAAGAAAGAGAAAGAACCCTATCGGGAACTGATCATCAATGCTGAGCCGTTGGAGACCCGAGTGGGTCTCCTAGTCGATGGCATTTTGGACAAGTTCGATATCGAACGCCGTCGAAGTGCCCAGAGAATCGTCGGAGGTATCTTTAAGGGCAAGATCAAGAACCTAGACCCGGGATTGAAGGCCGCCTTCGTTGATATCGGCCTGCCCAGGAACGCATTTTTGCATTATTGGGATATTTTACCGCAGGCAGCGGATTCCTCCGTGGAAATCGTGCGGGTCAACCGTTCCAAAAATAAGAAGAAAAATAAGAAGATTACGATCAAGGATATCCCCAATCACTACCCGATTGGCACCGAAATCGTCATCCAGGTAACCAAAGGCCCGATCGGCACAAAAGGGCCCAGGACCACCACGAATCTTTCATTGCCGGGACGCTTTCTCGTATTGATGCCCTATTCCGACCAATGCGGCATCTCTCGGAAAATCGAGGACCCTAAGGAGCGTAATCGACTGAAAAAGATCATTCAAAGCCTGACTATACCCGGTGGTATGGGTATCATCATACGAACAGCCGGGGAAGGGAAAAAGGAACGCTACTTCGTAAGAGACCTGCATATAATGCTCAAAACCTGGGATAAGATCCAGAATAAGATCGATACCGTAAAAGCGCCGTCATGCCTTTACAAAGAACCCGATCTGAGCGAGCGGACTGTGCGGGACTTCCTGACCGAGAATATCGATCGCGTGCTGATCGACAACCCAGATGATCACAAATCAGTTGTCGAGGACGTCGGCCAAATTTCGAAACGATCGACGAATAAGATCCATCTGTACACGGATAGCATACCCATATTCGAGCGCTACAATATCGAAAACCAGATTGAGCAAACGTTTCAGCGGGCGGTACCGCTGCCGTCGGGGGGAGCCATCGTGATCGACGAGACTGAGGCCCTAATAGCCATCGACGTTAACACAGGCTCCCATAAGAATAAGGGCAACGAGAACGACACTATTTTCCAAGTCAATAGCGAAGCCGCAGCGGAAGTCGCCCGGCAGATACGTCTCCGCAATATAGGTGGGCTGATTATTATCGACTTCATCGATATGAAGCAACGGAAGCACCGGAATGCTATCCTCAACCGGATGAGGCGGTACATGGCCCTGGACAAGGCTAAGACGCATATTCTTCCGATCTCTACACTAGGGATCATGCAAATGACGCGTCAGCGAATGCAGGAAAGCGTGTCTTCCGGTCTGTATACAGATTGTCCATACTGTCGCGGCAAGGGGATCGTAAAATCCGCCACAACCGTTAGTGTAGAATTGCAAAGAAAACTATCGGGAATCGTTCGTCGGGCCCGTAATCGAGCCACAGACCCAGACAAACCCATAAAGCTGCGCGTCCTGGTCAATCCGGCGATTATCGATCGCCTAAGAGAAGAGGATGCCGATTTGCTGATCAGCCTGGAAAAAGACTATCACGCGCAGCTAACCTTCCGTTCGGACCCGCATTTTCACATCGAGAACTACCGAGTAATCGACGTGGATACGGGAGCCGCCTACGGATAGATCAATGCCCAAGCTTTTCCAATCTGTCTTCTCAAATTCGACTATCGGTAATTCGCCTGCCGAGACTGCTTAACGGTTTCCTAAGATATCGCTCACAGCAGCCCTTCGATTCTACTAATTCACGGAAATGCAAGGGATTTCTGATTCCCAAAAGTCCAAAACGGAACCTGATCTAATCGATCCAAAGAAGCTGATCGAAGAGCTTAGTATCGAAGATTTCAATCGGTACTCAGATGAGTACTACAAAAAGCTTCCTGCTTCAGAAATCCAAATGGGAAAGCCATTTTCCATGCCCAATCATACGCCGCAATCGCTGGTTCGATTGGGCCTAATGCTCGAGAGTCTTCGCCTCGCTCCGGGGATGAAGGTGCTCGATTTTGGAGCTGGTACCTGCTGGATTTCCAAATCCGTTTGGCAGATGGGGTGTTCTGTTATCGCGGTAGATGTATCCGAAGAAGCTCTGCGACTCGGCCGTCGTCTTTTTGAAGAGTATCCTATCCCTAATCAACCGCTTTCGTCTTGGGACACGCGTCTCTTCGACGGCATTCGAATACCTGCTGAGGATGAAGAGATTGATCGGATTATTTGTTTCGATGCCTTTCACCATGTCCCTAACCAGAATGAAATAATCCAGGAGTTCTATCGTGTCTTAAGGAATGGGGGGACCATTGGATTCAATGAACCCATTGGACCTCATTCATTGACGGCCGAATCGCAACGCGAGATGCGCGAGTTCAATGTTCTGGAAAACGATCTAGAGATGGAAGACCTGGCATCACACTTTCAACGGGCGGGCTTCGAGGAACCCGTATTTAAAGTCGCAGCCAGCCCCGATTACGTTTTAAGCCATAGCGAGTGGCGTGAATGCATTTCGGGAACAACCCCAGAGAGCATGCGGGATTCCATCGCCGATTTTCAGCGGAACAGCGGGATTTTCTATTTCCAGAAAGGCAAGCCGATGAACGACAGTCGCTATGCGTCCAACGGACTAGCCCATAAGCTTGATTGCGATCATCGCCGCATATCATTAAAAGCCGGCGAACGTAAGAACGTGCATGTTACCGTAAGGAACACCGGCGATTCCAGATGGCTCGCTAAAAACGAGAATTTCATCGGTGTCATTAATATCGCATCCCGCCTTCTAGACTACGGCTCCAAAGAGATTCTGAAAGACAACACCCGCTTCCCGATTCCCTTAGAATTGGAGCCAGGCGACGACTTTGAGGCGGACGTTCCCCTTCACGTGGACACGCCGGGTAAATACTGGCTAAAGCTCGATATCGTCTCCGAGAGAGTTTGCTGGCTCGAGGAGTTTGGCTCGAAACCCGTGTGGATCGAGGCCGAGGTTTCCTAAGTGCCTGGGCATCCGATTAATTCATTATCAGAAACCGATCCCCTTGACTCGCGTTTTGACGCGACAGACGTACATATCGACAGTCATGTAGAGCGTTGAGCCATCATCGCCCCAAGCACAATTGCTGGAATGCTCGCCCGTTTCAATACGTCCAAGCAAATCTCCGTTTGGCGAGAAAATATAAATGCCCCCTGGACCCGTCGCCCAAAGATTTCCATCCTGATCGATCGCCATTCCGTCCGGATTCCCCACCCCATCCGTCTTATACGACAACGCGTCGAAAAATATCTTTCCTCGACCGAGCGTGCCATCATTCCTTATTGGATACGACCTCCAAACCGGATCGGCACTATCGGATTGGGCAACATAAAGCGTCTTTTCATCCGGTGATAGCCCTATGCCGTTTGGCCTTGTAAAATCCTTTGTTAACAGGACGACTTCTCCGTCAGGACGTAGCAAATACACCCCGCAATAATCCATCTCTCTCCTAGAATCGTTTTGCCTATCGGGGAGACCATAAATAGGGTCTGTAAAATACAGATTGCCATTAGTCGCATAGACAAGGTCGTTCGGACTATTGAAACGCTTGCCGCGATAGTTGTCCGCCAGTGTTAGCTTGCCTCCCCCTTCCGTGAGAACGGACACGCGGCGATCCCCATGCTCGCACAAGGTCAAACGCCCCTGGGAATCGAAAAGCAATCCATTGCTTCCAGGCTCCCGACCGTAATCATCGATACCCGTGTATCCTGATGGCTCCATTAATATTCTCAAGCCTTCGCTTTCACTCCATTTCATAACCACATTCCTAGGGATATCTGAGAATACGAGATAAGCTCCTTGCTTGTTCCAAGCAGGACCTTCCGTCCAAACAAAACCAGAAGCAATCACCTCAATCGGCGCATCGGGTTCAATCAATGCGTCCAAACGATCATCCATTTTGTTTATCTTGCCGATCGTCGGATAGCTGCTCGGTACATCCGTATTCGCCCAAATCAGGGTTGTCCAAGTGAAAACCGCGACCGAAGCCAAGAGAAGCCTAATAAGAATCATCCGAATAGGATTCTCGAATTCAGGAATATGTTCAAATCAATATTACCCGTCCCTGGCCATCCCTCATTGACTAACCCACCAGTATGAAGAGGATAGTAGCGATACCTATTTCCATAGCTATGAAAACTTTTTTCACTGCCCTTATACTAGGCATTTTCATTGGAGCAATGATAACGGCCTACTACAACAACCCAGAATCCTTCAAGTCCGCGCTATATCTTTCCGATCAAGATTCCTCGATTGACGGCAATTCCAAATCTTCGATCGAAGAGCTTAAGAATAAAGCAGCCGAATCTACCGAGAAGGTTACTGAAAATCTTAAAGAACGGGCTCAATCGCTATTGGAGAATACTCGCAAGGAACGCGATGAAGTCACCGAGAAGGGCAAGGAGATTATCGACTCCGCCAAGGACATCGGAATCAAAGCGGCTATCAGTGGGCACCTGAAACTCGAATCCTCGATTGACGCTGCCCGGATCGAAATCGAGGTAATCAACGGATCTGTCACGCTCACCGGTGCAGTTTCCTCCCGGGAAGAAGAGCGAAAAGCCCGCGACATCGCTTTAGATACCCACTACGTCAAAGACGTTAGATCCGAACTGAATATCGTCCCCTAAAATGCATCAGCGAATCACGGTTTTCCCATGCGGATCCTCGTAGCCTTCGATAAATTTAAAGACGCCCTTTCAGCCCGGGAAGCCTGCCAGATTGCCGCCAGCGAAGTTGGACGGCATCGTCCCGACTGGCAAATCGAGACGGCTCCGCTTGCTGACGGGGGCGATGGTTTCTCTGACACGCTCACCGGAGTGCTAGACGGGGAATTCCACACTGCAAAGGTAATGGATCCTCGGCGAAACAAAGTAGAAGCCCGTTTCGGACTAGTTCCCGTCCAAAACATCCCTTTAGCGGCCCGTAAGCTCCTTAATTGGAGCTCGGAGATCGAGAAAGTCGCGATCATCGAAATGGCTGAGAGTAGTGGAATCGCTCTCACGCCGATAGAAGGAAGATCTCCGTGGGACGTAACCACCGCAGGTCTTGGAGAGCTCGTGAAAGTCGCTCAGAAGAAAGGTGCTCATGGAGCAATCATCGGTCTCGGCGGATCCGCAACCCATGATTTGGCTCTCGGAGCGTTGTGGAAGCTTGGATACCGTTTCCATGATAAGAACGGAAATGAAATCGATGAGGCTCCAGTACCACGAATCTGGCCCCAAATCTCTAAGATCTCGCTGCCACGTTGCGAACTGCCCAGCTCTTTCGAGATGCGTTTAGCCTGTGACGTCGACAATCCATTGCTTGGAAGCCGGGGGGGAGCTGCCATATTCGGCCCCCAAAAGGGCCTGACAGAGGATCGCTTTCAAGAGCTTGAGTCCGAAACGGAGCGACTGGCCAATCTACTGGTCGCAACCGCAGGAGCCCACGCGGCCCTTCCCGATGACGAAGGAGCGGGAGCCGCAGGTGGAGCCGCATTTGGACTCAAGGCTGGCTTGGGAGGGCGAATCCTTTCTGGCTATAATTTGGTGAAAGCGTGGATAGGTCTCGACGAAAAGTTTTCTCAGGCCGACTGGGTTATAACTGGTGAAGGACTCTTCGACGAGTCTTCACTGCACGGAAAAGGGCCAGGAACGCTCTCTCTGGAGGCAATCGACAAAGGCAAGCGGCTGTCGGTAATGGCGGGCAGTATTGGCCGAATACCGGAATGCCCAATTCCCCAAAGGTCTATTAGCCAAATTTCTCCGCCAAACCTTCCCCTCCCGCAGGCACTAAAATTGACCGAGCAAAACTTGAGGAGAGCGATTGGAAAAAAATTCGCTCTCTCCGACTAGTCTGACGCTACAGACTTCGAAATCCGGGCCGATTTAATCCCCTCACATAAACAATCGTAAAATCGAGGTGTCAGATTGAAATAACTCTAGCCGATCACTCAATTTACGGACTAGAAGCAAGCCCGAAGCCAACCCTACAAAAGTCGAACGATAACCCACGGATGTCGCCGAAGCGGAGACTCTTTACGAACACTAAGCACGGAAGCAAAAGCGCATTCGCATCAGACGGGCCAGACAGTTGCTTCAGCCCTTGCCTCACAAGGCCGCCTTACATCGCTAGCCGGTACTCAAGTGGTTTGCCGATACAGCCCGCAAACGCCACTACCTCTGGTCATTCCGTATACTAGAAGTTAGCCTAGCTTTGTAACTTGGATTCGTCATCGCCTTCCTGCCGATTGCCGGAATCCATTTCATTCTGGCATTCGCATCCGCCTGGGCTCTTAGAGCGAATCTACCTGCGATAACGGGAACGCATTTAGTGACAAATCTCGCTAACATGTGAGCGATCTGTCCGGCTCTGCCCCTTTTGAGAGATCGCGACATAAAAGCTCTGCGTTTGGAAGTGATGGTTTCGCAAATCGGCCATGCGGCCTTCTCGATGTTGATCTGAGGGATAATCGCCAGGCTGGCGATCGCCTTTCTCCTCGATATGATCTCCCGTTTCCCATTCGTCCAAGCGAAAAACATCCCATTCATCCACGAAGAATGCCGAAAAAGTAGCATTCCGGTTTGCCCCCGGCTGCAAACCCCTTCAACCTTTTAAACTTAGGGCGGTAAACCCGCTCAGTTTATTCCTATGATACGCGCATTTTCGATCATCGCGATACTGATTGCCACACATTCGCTGCTGGCCCAAAAACTACTTCCCCAAAATTTAAATACGATTCTTCGAGTAGCGGTTCAGGGCCAAACGGGAAACATCCCCTATCGGCCGCACATCAAACTGGGAATCGACGTCCTCGCAGATCAGGGATTCGCCCCACTACTGGGTAAGCGCATTGGCCTCCTGACTCATCCAGCAGGTGTCAATCGCCTGGAAATATCAACGGTTCGCATCCTCCATCAAAATCGAGCCGTGAATCTTGTAGCCCTTTTCGGGCCGGAACACGGAATCTACGGGAATGAGAAGGCTAACGAGCCCATAGACAATGCCACCGATCCTAGAACGGGACTACCCGTTTACTCACTCTATGGGAAATACCGGAAGCCATCGCCGAACATGCTATCAGGCATCGACGCACTCGCCATCGATCTACAGGACATAGGCACTCGATCTTACACATATATTAGCTGCATGAAACTCGCTCTTGAAGCGGCTTTCGAGAACGGTGTCGAGGTTATCATCCTGGACCGGCCCAACCCACTGGGCGGTCTCAAAGTCGATGGTCCGATCGTCGAGCGGCGTTGGCAGAGCTATGTGGGAGCCTTCTCAATTCCCTACGTACATGGACTTACCATTGGCGAGCTGGCCAGGATGGCCGTCTCCAAGCCGGGAATATTGAACATAACTGACATGCAACGCCAGTCTGGCAAGCTCACCGTAGTTACCATGGAGGGATGGAACCGATACATGAGCTGGCCCATGTTAGGACTGAAGTGGATCGCTCCCTCACCGAATATTCCCGATTTTCACGCAGCCGTTGGATACGCCATGACAGGTCTCGGTGCTCAACTGGGGAATTTCAAACACGGGATCGGAAGCGAATACCCATTTCGAATATTGACCCATAAGAACGCGACGCTCGAACAACTGGAACGCGAACTAAGCCGACGGTCTATCCCAGGTATTCAATTCGAGCGGAAAATGTTTGGCGGGAGCAATACCGGACTGTACGTAAAAGTTACGGACTGGAGAGCCTGGCGTCCAACGGAGCTCAGTTTTCACATGATGCAAATTACTGCCCTCTTTGACCCCGCAAATCCATTCTCGAGCGCGCCCAACACTCAAATGGAGTTATTTAATAAGCATGTGGGCTCTTCAAGCTGGTGGAACGAAATATCCAGAAAAGGGGCGCAAGCGAACCGGGCCGGCTTCATTGGCGTTTGGGAACGTCAAGCGAAGCAGTTCCAGATTCAGAGCCAAGCCTACTGGCTATACGACTGAAGCTAATCTCCAAGTATTCAACCCTCAATCTGGTCTATTCTGTATTCAGGTAATACCTACCACTTATCGGACTCGCTCTTGGAGTGATTTCAAAAAACTCGAATTGGCATCCAGCAGGCTCGCAACAACATTTCTCATTGATTCCAAAGATCGAATAGGTCACAAAATCCATTCGCTTAGGAATTTCGCATCGTTAACCCCTTTTTCTGAAAAATCGCTATGTCACGTTCTGTCACATTATTCACCGGCCAATGGGCCGACCTATCTATTAACGAGCTCGCTCCCCTCGCGAAAGAAATGGGCTACGATGGCCTTGAACTCGCTTGCTGGGGTGACCACTTCGATGTGGATCAAGCAGCTCGGAGCAAGAAATACTGCATAGAAAAATGGGAGCTACTCGCCGACCACGGGCTCACTTGCTTCTCTATCTCCAATCACCTCGTCGGCCAAGCGAGTTGCGACAAC
>Ga0310343_10000897_pt1 | contig 14787 bp, 10 predicted proteins | sample HC15DNA2025_MG_FD_203519 | JGI IMG/M metagenome (GOLD analysis project Ga0310343, IMG submission 203519) | Marine microbial communities from station ALOHA, North Pacific Subtropical Gyre - HC15-DNA-20-25_MG | ecosystem: Environmental > Aquatic > Marine > Oceanic | place: Pacific Ocean: North... | reverse complement strand
GTACTGTGGTTCAGCGGATTCCACCCGGACCACCTTGTGGCAATCCCTCTGTCAGCTTGCGCAACTCGGCCACGATCTTGGGGTGCTTCTTGGCCAGGTTGGTGGTCTCGCCCAGGTCGTTTTCCAAGTCGTAGAGTTCCTCCTCGACCGGACGGCCGTCCTCCCGGGCATAGCCGTAGAAATGAGCCTTCGGCAAAAGGTATTTCCACTTGCCCTTGCGGATGCCCGCCCGGTCGAAGTAGAAGGTTTCCCTCCCCTTTTGCGACTTGCCCATGAGCAGGGCGGTCTGGTCGACTCCGTCGATCAACCGGTCCCCCGGGGCTTTGAATCCGCACAGCTTGGCGAAGGTGGGCATGAAGTCGATAGTCGCGAACACTGCATCGGACTTGCGGCCCGCCGGGACCTTGCCCGGCCAGCGCACGATGCAGGGCAGGCGGTATCCGCCCTCGTAGGGTGATCCCTTGCCGTTGCGCAACGGTCCGGAGGAACCCCAGAAGATGGAGCCCTTGGGGTGGCCCTTCTTGTTCTTGGTGTACTTGTCCTGGTTCCAGGGCCCGTTGTCGGAGGTGTAGATGAAGAGGGTGTTCTCGCTTAAGCCGAACTCCTCGAGGGCATCGAGCAGGCGGCCCGTCTCGTAGTCGAATTCCTCCACCACGTCACCGTAGAGCCCGCCCTTGGATTTGCCGCGGAAGCGGTCGGAGGCATCGATGATGGTGTGCATCATGGTATGGGCCAGGTAGAGGACGAAGGGCTTCTTGGGGTCGCGCTTTTTCTTGAGGAACTCGATCGACTTGTCGGTATACAAAGTAGTCAGCCCTCCCATGTCCCGGCTTGTGCCGGCGGGCTCGTTGTTCTCGTGGAACTTGACCCCTCCCCCGTCGTTCGCCCCGAGGGTCCCGAAGTAATAATCGAATCCCTGGGCATTGGGCATCCGGTCGATGATGGCCTTGCGGTTGGAAACGTCCCACTTGCCGATGCAGGCGGTCTGGTAGCCGGCCTTTTGCATGAGTTCCCCAAAGGTGATCTCGCTCGCGGGCATCCCCCAACCTTTGCTCCGGCAGGGGTAGCGACCGGTAAGCAAGGCCGAACGGGAGGGCCCGCACACGGTCTGGGTATAGAAGGAAGTGAAGAGCGTGCCCTCCTTGGCCAGTTGGTCGAGCCGGGGAGTCTTGTTGGTCTTGCTCCCGTAGCAGGCGAGGTCCCCGTAGCCTTGGTCATCGGTGAAGACGATGACGACGTTGGGCTTCTCCCCGGAGAGGGGAAGGCAAAGGAAGAGAAAGACGAAGGGTAGGACGAACTGTTTCATAGGTAAGACCACTAGGCAAACGTCCACCGGGCGAATGCCAACCTTAAACCTCAGCCCCGGATGAATTCGGGAGGCGTGAAGCAAAGGAAGAAAAGCTCCGCCCGATCCCACGCGAGGAGACTTGATGTCGCTTGCCCTTTGCCTTGCGCCCATTCACAATCCGTTTCCATGAAACGATTATTCCCCTTGTTTTGCCTACTCTTGCTGGCCTCGGTTTGCCCGGCCAAGGACAAGCCAAACATCCTCTGGCTGATCACCGACAACTGCAACCTGGACTTCGGCTGCTTCGGCAGGCAGGGGGTCCATACGCCACACCTCGACCAGTTGGCCGCCGGGGGCGTTCGCTACACCCGGGTTTTCGCTACCGCCCCCGTGTGCGCCCCCAGCCGGTCGGCCTTCATGACGGGGATGTACCAGACCTCCGTCAACCTGCACCACTTCCCCGATCACCGGGACGATGGGTTCAGGCTGCCCGAGGGTGTCCGGCCCCTGACCCACCGGCTCAAGGATGCGGGCTACCTGACGGGCTCCATCAAGAAAATAAGGGACCAGGTGGTGGGTTCGGGCAAGCTCGACCTCAATTTCGTGAACGAGGGGAAAATCTTCGAGAGCACGGACTGGGAAGAGATCAAGAAGGGAAAGCCCTTCTTCTTGCAGGTGAACACCCCGGAAGCGGAATACGACATTTACGATTTCAGGACCAACCGGCCGGAACGCATCAAATGGTGGGGCGAAGACGAGCACGTCCAGTACGCCAAGCCGGACTCGGTGGTTCCGCCGGCCTACTTCCCCAAGCACAGGACGTCCAACGAGGAGTGGGCCCGCTACTTGAACTCGGTCTCCAACATGGACCGGCGCGTCGGGGTGGTCCTCAAGGAACTCGAGAAGGAAAAGCTCCTCGACGATACCGTCATCATCGTATTCGGGGACAACGGCCGGGTCGACCACCGGAGCATCCATTGGGTCTACGACACGGGCCTGCACGTCCCGATGATCATCAAGTGGCCCAAGAATTTCCCCATGCCCGACGGCTTCAAGCCGGGGACGGTCAACGAGGAGGTGATCAGCCTGCTCGACCTGACCGCCACCACCCTCTACCTGGCCGGCGTACCCCGCCCGCTGGGCATGCAGAGCCGGGTCTTCCTTGGGAAAAACCGGGATCCGCAAAGAAGGTATGCCTTCAGCGCGAGGGACCGGGTAGACGACGTTCCCTTCCGCCTGCGGTCGGTCCGCGGCAAGCGCTTCCATTACATCCGCAACTACCAGCCCGAGCTGAACTTCGGGACCTACGTCAACTTCTACAAGGAAAAGTGCTTCCCCGTTCAGCAGGTCATGCGCGACCTCTACAAGAAAGGAAAACTCGACCCCCACCTCATGCCTCTCTTCACGGAGTTCAGGCGGGAATACCTCTTTGATACCGACGCCGATCCAAACGAGCTCAACAACCTCGTGGACTCCACCCATCCGGCTCACCAAAAGGCCCTCACCGAGATGCGGGCCGCCCTCGACACCTGGGTCAGCGCAACGGGGGACATGGGCTGGCAAAAGGAGCCCCCCGAGAAGATCGAAAAGTTCCGTGCCGTGATGTACGATTGGTTCGGGGCTCCCGACTGGTACCCTTACAAGCCAAAGAAAGCCTCGGCCCTCGAGAACGTCAACCGGGGCCGCATCATCGAGGACTGACCATCCGGAAGAAGTTTTTACGGCCGTCAGGCCATGCGTTCTTGCCGAACGGGCCAAACTCTCCCAGACTTTTAAAACAAATTAACTCAGCGCCATCCCCCTTATGAAAACCCATTTCTTCTTCGCTCTGTATGCCGGCTTGGCGTTCTTCGCCACCCCCTTCTTTGCCTCCGCCGAAGTCAAGCTGCCCTCGATTCTCGGCAACCATATGGTTCTCCAGCAAGGCGAGCCCGTCCCCATCTGGGGCTGGGCCGACGAGGGCGAGAAAGTCACCGTTTCCTTTCACGGAAAAACCCTTTCGACCCAAGCCGGCAAGGACGGCAAGTGGAGGATCGACCTGCCCGCCATGAAGGCCAATGCCAAGGGAAGCGACCTGACCGTCAAGGGCTCCAATGAGATCAAGCTGAAAGACGTCCTGGTGGGCGAGGTCTGGCTTTGCTCAGGGCAGTCCAACATGGAATGGTCCGTGGCCCGCTCGGGCAATGCGAAGGAGGAAATCGCCAACGGGAAGCACCCCTTGATCCGTCACGTCAAGGTTCCTCGCAAATTGAGCCTCACCCCGCAAGAGGACGTGCCAACCGGGGGCTGGCAGGTATGCAGCCCGTCCACCGTGGCGAACTTCACCGCCGTAGGCTACTACTTCGCCCGTCACCTCCAAAAGGAAATCAAGGCGCCCATCGGCTTGATCGGATCGAATTGGGGAGGCACCCGCATCGAGCCCTGGACCCCGGCGGAAGGCTTCAAGGCCGTTCCCGCGCTCAGGGAGGGCTTCGCCGACAAGTTGGATCAGTTTACCCGGGGCAAGCCGGGACGGACAACGCCCACCCACATGTACAATGCCATGATCGCCCCCTTGCTCCCCTATGCCATCAAGGGAGCCCTTTGGTACCAGGGGGAATCCAACAACGGGGAAGGCATGCTCTATCATGAGAAGATGAAGGCCCTCATCGCGGGATGGCGGAGCGTATGGGAAAAGCCCGACCTTCCCTTCTACTTCGTTCAGCTCGCGCCTTTCAACTACCGCAACCGGGATCCCAAGGCCCTGCCCTGGATCTGGCAGGCCCAATTGGAAACGCTCAAGGTTCCCCATACCGGTATGGCCGTGACCACGGACATCACCACGGTGAACAACATCCACCCGCCCAACAAGCAGGACGTCGGCAAGCGCCTCGCCCTCTGGGCCTTGGCCAAGAACTACGGATACGACAAGCTGGTCTACTCGGGCCCCATCTTCGACCGGGCGGACCATTCCGAAGGGAAGGACAGCATCACCGTACATTTCAAGGAGTTTCACGGACGGAACGTCGGTTTGACCCTGCCCGAGGGAAAAGGCATCAAGGTCACCCATTTCGAAGTGGCCGGAGAAGACGGCAACTGGCATCCAGCAGAAGCCTTCATCGTTTACGGACACCATGTCGTGGCCAAGAGCAAGGAGGTCAAGAAACCCGTCCACGTGAGGTTCGGGTGGGATCAGAAGGCAAGCCCCAACCTCTTCAACCGGGACGGCCTCCCCGCCTCCCCCTTCACGACCGAAAAGTAGCGGGATTCCGCAGGGTTTGGCTATGGACCGTTGAACGATGGTGAGACTTTTCATCCTCCCGGCGCTCCCTCTCCTGACCCTTCAGGCGGTGGACTTCAACAAGGAAGTCCGCCCTCTTCTGGCAAGCAAGTGCTATGCGTGCCACGGGCCCGATAAGGAAGGAAGAAAGGCAAAACTCCGCCTCGACGTCCGTGAGGATGCCTTGAAAAACGAGGCCATCGTTCCGGGCAAGATCGAGGAGAGCGAATTTCATTACCGCATCCGCTCGGACGACCCGGAGGAGATCATGCCCCCGCCCGAGTCTCATGCCACGCTCACGGATAAGGAAAAGGATTTGCTCGAGAAATGGATCAAGGAGGGAGCGGAGTACGAAAAGCACTGGGCCTTCGTTCCTCCCGTTGCCTCCGATCCTCCCGCAAAGGGATCGAAGTGGGTGCGCAACGGGATCGATTCCTTCATCCTCGCCAACCTCGAGAAGCAAAACCTCAAGCCCGCCAAGCAAGCGGACGGATACAGCTTGGTCCGGCGCCTTTACCTCGACTTGGTCGGACTGCCCCCCACCCCCGAACAAGCCGACGCCTTCGTCAGCGACAAACGACCGGACGCCTACGAACGATTGGTCGACGAGTTGCTCGCCTCCCCGCATTATGGGGAGAAATGGGGGCGCGAATGGCTCGACTTAGCGCGCTATGCCGATAGCAATGGCTACGAGAAGGACCGTCCGAGAAACATTTGGCCCTACCGCGACTGGGTGATCCGGGCTCTCAACGGCGATATGCCCTACGACCAGTTCACCATCGAGCAACTCGCCGGCGACATGCTGCCCGACGCCACCCAGGAACAGAAAACCGCCACCGGGTTTCACCGTAACACCCAGCTCAACGAGGAGGGAGGGATCGATCCTCTCGAATTCCGCTTCTACGCGGCGGTCGACCGGGTCGCCACCACCGGCACGGTCTGGATGGGACTGACCACGGGCTGCGCCCAGTGCCACACTCACAAGTACGACCCCATCACCCACGACGAGTACTTCGGTCTGATGGCCCTGCTCGACAACGTCGACGAGCCCGACCTCTTTCTGGAAACGGAAGCTCAGGCCTTGCAGGCCGAGCAAATCCAAAGTCAAATCGAAACGAAGTCCCTTGCCCTGCAAAAGGAAATCCAAGGCTTCGAACAGGCTTTTGAGAAATGGCGGGCCAAGGAAGAAGCCAACGCAACGCTCTGGGCCACCCTCCTCCCTTCCGCAATGAAGACCAACCTGCCCAAGCTCGAAGTGATGGAGGACGGATCGATCTTTTCCTCAGGCGACGTCACCAAGCGGGACGTCTTCGACCTCAATTTCACCAGCAAGCAAGCGATCACGGCCCTTAGGCTCGAGGTTCTGCCCGACGACCGTTTGCCTCAGCGCGGACCGGGCCGTTGCTACTACGAAGGGCGCAAGGGCGACTTCTTCCTGAGCGAGTTCACGGTCCGGGTGAATGGGGAAAAACAAAAGATACTCAACCCATCGAGCACCTATGGAAAAATAAGCGTGGGAGGAGGGTCGGCCAAGGCCTCGAACGTAACCGATGGGGACGGATCGTCCGGCTGGTCGACTTCCGGTCAAACCGGACAGGCCAATCATTTGGTTCTGCCTTTGGAAAAAGCCATACCTGCCGGCACGCCCTTCTCCATCGAGATGCTCTTCGAGCGTCACTTCGTGGTCAGCTTGGGCCGCTTCCGGATTTCCGCTACTCAGGATGCGGAGGCCACCGCCAAGAAACACGGGGTCGCCACCGAGTTGATCCTCGCCAAAGGCCCAAAGGCATCGCAAGAAGACCTCTCCTCGCTGAGAAGATCTTTTCTCGAACGGGATCCCCGCTGGAAAAAACAGCGCAAGCCTCTCGATGATTTGAAAAAGAGGGTTCCCCGTCTCAACCATACGCTCGTAATGCTCGAGCGCCCCCCCGACAACCCACGCCCGACCCTTCTGCGCCACCGCGGTGAATACACCAGTCCGAAGCACGCGGTACCTGCGGGCATTCCGGAGATCTTTGAATTGCAGAATAAGAAAGAGCCCGTCAACCGTCTGGAATTCGCCCGTTGGCTGGCAAGCCCCGACAACCCGCTTGGCGACCGGGTCGCCGTCAACCGGGCCTGGCGTTCCTTCTTCGGTTACGGGCTCATCAGAACCAACGGTGACTTCGGCACCCAGGCGCCCGCCCCCGATCATCCCGAGCTGCTCGATTGGCTGGCCGTTGAGTTCCGCAAGAACGGAACCTCCCTCAAGAAGCTCCACCGCTTGATCGTTACGAGTTCAACCTATCGTCAGGATTCCAAGGCATCCCCCTCCCTGCTCGAAAAGGATCCCCAGAACCGCCTGCTTGCCCGTGGGCCGCGCTTCCGCCTGTCGGGCGAGTTGATCCGTGATCACATGCTCAAGGCAAGCGGCAAATTGTCAGCCAAGATGTTTGGCCCCGGGGTCTACCCCCCGCAACCGCTCACCGTGCTGGCTCATGCCTTCGGGAACAAGAGCTGGAATGCATCCAAGGGGGAAGACCGTTACCGGCGCTCGGTCTATACTTTCATCAAGCGCACCGCCCCGTTTGCCGGGTTCATGACCTTCGACGGCACCTCGGGCGAGAACTGCCTGGCCAAGCGCGACCGAAGCAACACGCCTTTGCAGGCGCTCACCCTGCTCAACGACGAAATGTTCCTCGAGCTTGCCCGGGCCGCGGGCAAGGAGGTTCACCTGCAAAAGAAGGATCCCGTCCCCACCCTCTTCCGTCGATTCCTGACCCGCCCCCCGAGCGCGGAGGAAAGGGAAGCCCTGCAAGCTTACCTGGACCAGCAAATCGAACGTCTTTCCAGGGGCGAGCTCAAGCCCTCTGAAATCGCCGCCGACAAAAAGGCCAAACCCGAGCTTGCCGGCAAAGTTCTCCTCGCCCGGGCCATCATGAATTTAGACGAAGCCATCACCAAGCCATGAACGTTCCTCCCCTCCTCCATCGCACGCGGCGTCACTTTTTTCAGGATTGCGGAATAGGCGTGGGCAAGATTGCCCTCGCCTCCCTCCTCGCCAATGAATCCTTCGGGGATTCGGGCAAGCCGGGCTTCATGCGCTTCCCCGTCAAGGCCAAGCGGGTGATCTATTTGTTCATGGCGGGAGCGCCCAGCCAGCTCGAGCTCTTCGACAGCAAGCCCAAGCTCAAGGAAATCGAGGGCAAGCCCATCCCGCCCTCCGTGATCAAGGGCCAGCGCTATGCCTTCATCCAGCCGGACGCCGCGGTGCTCGGCCCGCGCTTTCCCTTCGCCAGGCACGGGCAATCCGGGGCCGAGTTTTCCGACCGGCTACCCTACCTTTCGAAGATCGCGGACGACCTGACCATCATCAAGTCGATGCATACCGATCACTTCAACCACGCCCCCGCCCAGCTCTTCATGACGACGGGCAGCGGAATTCCCGGTCGGGCAAGCATGGGCTCCTGGCTAAGCTACGGGATCGGAAGCGAGGCCGACGACCTGCCCGGCTTCGTGGTCATGAGAAGCGGCGGAAACCTGAGTGGCGGATCCGCCATGTGGGGATCCGGGTTCCTGCCCTCCGAGCACCAGGGGGTTCCCTTCCGCGAAGGAGCCGATCCGATTCTTCACGTCGCCAACCCCAAGGGAATCGACCGGACCGCCCAGCGCCAGACCCTCGACCTTCTGAACAAGCTCAACCGTGGAGCTCATGGGAAGATGGGGGATCCCGAGATCAACGCCCGCATCGAAGCCTATGAAATGGCCTACCGGATGCAGGCCCGGGCTCCCGAGTTGATGGATTTCTCCAAGGAGAGCCAGGAGACCCTCGACCTTTACGGCATCAAAAAAGGCAAATCCGATTTCGCGAGCAACTGCCTGCTCGCCCGCCGGTTGGCCGAGCGGGGAACCCGCTTCATTCAGCTTTACCATTCCGGCTGGGACGCCCACTCCAACGTCGCGGGGAACGTCACGAAGCAGGCCAAGCAAGTGGACCAGGCCAGCGCCGCCCTCGTGCAGGACCTCAAGCGGCTCGGCATGCTCGAGGACACCCTTGTAGTGTGGGGAGGAGAATTCGGACGCACCCCCATGGTCGAGGCCAGCGCCGCCCTCAAGCGCAGTGGCGGACGCGATCATCACCCCCAAGCCTTCACCATGTGGATGGCGGGCGGAGGAGCGAAGCCGGGCATCACCCTGGGCCAGACCGATGAACTGGGCTTTCACGTAACCGAGGACCCCGTTCACGTCCACGATTTGCAAGCTACTGTTTTGCAGCTTATGGGGATCGATCACACCCGCCTGTCCTTCCGCTTTCAGGGCCTCGACTTCCGCCTCACCGGGGTGGAGCCGCACCATGCCGTAAAGAAGCTGATGGCCTAGCTTCAACCGGCCCGAACTATTCCTTTGCCCTCCGCCTCCACCTGGGCTTCACTTTCCGAGTCATGAAACTCTTCTCCTTCTCATGGGCATGCTTGCTCCTCGGGTTGTTTTCCATCTCCCAGGCAAAGGAACGCCCCCACATCGTTCTCGTCATGGCGGACGACCATGGATACGGCGACTGCGGGTTCACCGGTCACCCCTTCGTGAAAACCCCTCACCTCGACGAGATGGCCGAGGCCGGCGTTGTCTTCAGCCGTTTCTATGCCAGCGCTCCGGTTTGCTCCCCGACAAGGGCGAGCGTGATGAGCGGCAGGCATCCCTTCCGGGCAAACGTCCCCAACCACGGCCACTACATGCGCCCCGACGAATGGACCATCGCCGAGCAACTTGGAGATGCGGGCTACGTCACGGGACATTTCGGCAAGTGGCACATCGGCTCGGTCCAGCCCGACAGCCCGACTTCCCCCGGAGGCGCCGGGTTCGACGAATGGCTTTCGGGCTTGAATTTCTTCGATAACGATCCCTACCTCAGCCACAATGGAAAATACCGGCGCATCAAGGGAGCGGGCACCGTAATCTCCATGGATGCCACCCTCAAGTTCCTCAGCAAGCACAAGGATGGCAAAAAACCGATGTTCATCGTGACCTGGTTCCCCTCCCCCCACAATCCTCATCCAGAGATTCCTCAGGGAATGAAGAACGCCGCGACGCTTTACAAGAACGAGAAAACCAAACTGCCTGGATACTTTCGTGAGATCACCCTGCTCGACCAGCAAATCGGGCGCCTCCGCCAGCACCTCCGCAAGCTGGGAATCGAAAAGAATACGCTTTTTCTGTATTGCAGCGACAACGGGGGATTGGTCTCCGAGTCCTCCGGGGGCCGGGCCAAGAAGGGAAGCATTTACGAGGGTGGACTGCGCGTACCGGCCGTCCTCGAGTGGCCGAGCCGCTTTTCGTCCGGAAAGATCAAACTGCCGGTGTTTTCCTCGGACTTGTACCCGACTTTTCTATCGATCGCCGGTATCAAGCTCAAGCCCGGCCAACCGATGCTCGACGGCATCGATCTGCTTCCCGTTCTGGATGGTCAAAGGACCTCCAGACCCGCCATGGGCTTCTGGCATGGTTTCCAAAACGGGCAGGGAACTTGGAACGACCGGATCATCAAGGCTCTCATGGAGGCGGAACAAGCGGGCAAACCAAACCCCTTCCCCGAACGCATCCTCAAGAACGTGAAGGAATTCCCCACCTTCGACCCATCCGACCTCAGGGGACACGCGGCCTGGAACGACTGGCCATGGAAACTTCACCGGATTGAGACGAAGGCAAAGGTCGTCTACGAGCTTTATGACCTGAAAAAGGATCCGATGGAAACAACCGACCTGTCCGAAAAAGAACCCGTCCGGGTTGCTGGAATGAGGAACTCCCTCGAAAACTGGCAGCGTTCCGTCCTTCGCAGCTGGGCCGGGAAAGACTATTGAAAGAAGAACCGCATGGCCCCCAGGCGCGTCATAATCATGCTTTTTCTTGCCCTGCCCCGAGGAAGGCTTCCATTATTCGTCTTGCAACCTTGCCCAGCCTCCTTCCCTTTTCCAATCACCGATGAAAGCCCTCGTTAAACAAAGCGCCGAGCCGGGCCTCTGGATGGAGGAGGTTCCCGAGCCCGAAGTTGCGCCCCATCACGTGCTGGTCAAGGTGAACCGGGCCGGCATCTGCGGAACCGACCTGCACATCTACAAGTGGGACGACTGGGCTGGCAAGACCGTCCCCATCCCTCTCGTCATCGGTCACGAGTTCGTCGGTGAGATCGTAGAGGTCGGTTCCGAGGTAACCGACTTCAAGCCCGGTGAACTCGTGAGCGGGGAAGGACACGTCGTTTGCGGGCGATGCCGCAACTGCATGGCGGGCCGTCGCCACCTTTGCTCCGACACGGCTGGGATCGGGGTCACCCGTCAGGGTGCCTTCGCCGAGTACATCGCCCTTCCCCAGACCAACGTCTGGGCCCATAAGCCGGGTATCGACCTCGACGTGGCGGCCATTTTCGACCCCTTTGGCAACGCCGCTCATTCCACCCTTAGCTTCGACGTCCTCGGCGAGGACGTCCTCATCACCGGGGCCGGGCCCATCGGGGCCATGTCGGCCGCCATCGCCCGCCATGCCGGAGCCAGGCACGTGGTGGTAACCGACCTGAATCCCTATCGTCTCGACTTGGCTCGCAAAATGGGGGCGACCCGGGTGGTCGACGCATCCAAGGAAACCTTGTCTGAAGTACAGGAGGAGCTCGGCATGGAGGAAGGCTTCGACGTGGGCCTGGAGATGAGCGGTTCACCCCAGGCCTTCAACGACATGCTCAACAACATGTGCCACGGAGGAAAGATCGCCATGCTCGGCATTCCCGAGAAGGAGATGGCCATCGACTGGAACGTCGTCGTCTTCAACATGCTTACGATCAAGGGCATCTACGGACGGGAGATGTACGAGACCTGGTACAAGATGACGGTCATGCTGGAGAGCGGACTCGACCTGAGACCCATCATCACCCACCGCTTCGACTTCGCCGATTTCGAGAATGGTTTCCAGACCGCATTGGGAGGAAACAGCGGGAAAGTCATATTGGAGTGGTAGGATGTACGGATCCGTCGAAAACGATCTTAAGCGTGAACTGGAGGAAATCCGCTCCGCCGGACTCTACAAGTCCGAACGCGTCATCGAGACCTCCCAAGCGGCCCGCGTCCGGGTCAAGGACGGGGACCCGGTGCTCAACCTCTGCGCCAACAACTACCTCGGGTTGGCTAATCACCCCGAGGTCGTGAAGGCGGCCCGTGACGCCCTCGACAAATGGGGCTACGGCCTGGCCAGCGTGCGCTTCATCTGCGGGACGCAATCCCTTCACAAGGAACTGGAAGCAAGGCTTTCCGCCTTTCTCGGGATGGAGGACGTCATTCTCTACTCCTCCTGCTTCGATGCCAACACGGGCCTCTTCGAGACCATCCTCGGGAAAGAGGACGCGATCTTCTCGGACGCCCTCAACCACGCTTCCATCATCGATGGAGTACGCCTCTGCAAGGCCGCCCGTTTCCGCTATGCAAACAACGACACGGACGACTTGGAGCGCCAGTTGAAGGAGGCTGGGGAGGCACGCCGCAAGCTGATTGTTACGGACGGCGTCTTCTCCATGGACGGCTACCTCGCGGATCTCCCCGCCATCTGCGACCTGGCCGACGAGCATCAGTCCCTCCTCATGGTGGATGATTCCCACGCCGTCGGCTTCATTGGAAAAAACGGGCGAGGCACGCACGAGCGCCACGGGGTGATGGAACGGGTCGACGTCATGACCGGCACGCTGGGCAAGGCCCTCGGCGGAGCCAGTGGAGGATACGTCGCCGGAAAAAGGGAAATCGTGGAATTTCTCCGCCAGCGCTCTCGACCCTACCTCTTTTCCAATACCCTCGCTCCAGCCATTGCGGCCGGATCGCTCAAGGCCCTCGATCTCCTCGAGTCCTCCACCGAGCTGCGCGACCGCCTGGAGGAGAACACCGCCTTTTTCAGGCAAGCCATGGAAAAGGAAGGTTTCGATATTCTTCCCGGAGAGCACCCCATCGTCCCGGTCATGTTCGGGGATGCGGCCAAGGCCGCCCGCTTCGCCGATCTTCTTCTTGAAAAAGGCGTCTACGTAATCGCCTTCTCCTACCCCGTGGTTCCCCAGGGAAAGGCACGCATTCGAACCCAGGTTTCCGCCGCCCACAACAGGGAAGATCTCGCCTTTGCGGTCGAGAAATTCCGCGAAGCCCGCCGGGAAGTCGATTGACCGGTCATGGCTAGGAAATTCCAAACAAGGACAAGGGTCCTGGCTTTCCTGCTTAGCGGCCTTGCCCCGGCCCTCGCCAAGGACAATGCTCCCGAGCTATTGGGGGAGGTTTCACTAAAGGCCGACCCGGATGAGAAAGCCATTCCCCAGATACAGGCCGCATTCGGCAAGTACTCGATCGAGACCCCTGAGACGTACGAGGGCAACCATCGAACTTTCGAGCATCTGGCTGTCGAGAAAGATAAGGAAATGAAGGCCGCCTTCGTCTTCCGCATCCACCGGGACGAGGACGGGGACCGCGACAAGATCTGGCCCAAGGGCATGGAAAGGCAACGCAACGAGATCAAGGGCTACCAAAGTTCCTCCAAAACCCTGAAAGCCCTTCGTGGGGAAGTGAGCCGGTATCATTGGTACCTGAAAATCGACGAGTCCTTTGCCATCACAAAGAATTTTTGTCATTTTTTTCAGCTTAAACCGGTGGGCGGAAAAAGCGCCGCCGACCCCATCCTAACTCTGTCGGGCTCAATTTTTCACGGAAAGCCCCAGCTCGAGATACGTTGGTTTTCGAAGGAGGGCAAGCAACGCCTGTTTATTGCGGACTGGAAGGACAGCAAGGGGAAGTGGCTGGAATGCGAATGCATCACGAAGACCGGAGAAAAGGGCTTCCTCTGGTTCTCCGTGACTTCTTCGGATAAGGAGGTAAGGTTCGGCAGGGAGATTCCCGGCTTGGTCACCTGGCGACCCGACTATTCCTTCGTTCGTCCGAAATGGGGCATTTACCGCAGCCTCGTAAACAAGGAAGACATCCCCAATGAGAAAGACGAAGTGCGCATGGCCAACTTTACCATCCAGAAGCTTTCCCGCCTGCCCTAGGCGTCATCGCCTTGCCATAGCCCGCTGACTGCCCAAGATTTGCAACCATGACCGATCCTAGACACGGACAGGAAACCATTCATTCCGAAAGACCATGGGGCGACATCCACATGGTGGTGCGCAACCAGGAGTGCAGCATCGATCTGACCGAGGTGAAACCCGGTGAACGGGCAAGCCTCCATTCCCATGCCGTTCGGCATGAGCTTTTTCACTTTCTCGACGAGGGAGCGGTCCTTGAGATCGACGATGAAATCTTTCACCCAAAGGCTCATGAGGAATTCCTTCTCAAACCGGGACAGAAACACCGCTTCTGGGCCGAGGACAAAATCTTCCGCATGCTCGTCGTCAGCTTCGGCGAGTGGAAGGCCGAGGATCAAATCCGTCACGACGACGACTACGGAAGAACGGGAAAACCTCTCGAGCTTTAAGGGAACAAATGAGCAAGCCCCGAATAGCCGTTACGATGGGCGACCCTGCCGGGATCGGCCCAGAAATCTGCCTCGACCTGCTTGCCGATTCCTCCATGGCGGATCGTTGCGTCCCCATCGTGTTCGGGGATGCCGAAGTTCTAAGGCTATGCGCCGGGCAGGCCGGCAAAAACGGGGACTTCCAAGTTGTCGGCAAGGACAACCTGAACTCGACGAGTTCGCCTTCCGTACTCGATCTAGGATTGATGGATACGGAGCAACTCCAACCGGGCATCATCAACCCGGCGACCGGCAAAGCCACCTACGGTTACGTAACGGAAGCCATCGACGCATGCCTGGCCGGACAAGTCGATGCAGTTGCGACCTGCCCCGCCAACAAGGAAGCGATGAAGAGCGCCGGGGTCCCCCACCCCGGACATACCGAGATCTTCGCCGAGCGCACCCAAAGCAAACGGTTTTGCATGGCCTTCATCTCCGAAACCATCAGTTGCAGCTTGGTTGCCGTTCACGCGGGATACACGGAAGTTCCCGGCTTGCTCAGCGAGGAGAGAATTATCGACGTAATCGAACTGACCCGCGAGACACACGAGAAGTTATTGGGAAAAGAACCCTCGATAGGAATCTGTGGCTTGAACCCGCACGCCGGCGAAAACGGTTTGTTCGGAAACGGTGAGGAGGAAAGGATCATCATGCCCGCCATCGAAAAGACGAGGGCAAAGGGTTTCAACCTGACCGGCCCCCTCCCCCCCGATACCGCCTTCACCGAAGCCATGCG
>Ga0310343_10000896_pt1 | contig 14795 bp, 10 predicted proteins | sample HC15DNA2025_MG_FD_203519 | JGI IMG/M metagenome (GOLD analysis project Ga0310343, IMG submission 203519) | Marine microbial communities from station ALOHA, North Pacific Subtropical Gyre - HC15-DNA-20-25_MG | ecosystem: Environmental > Aquatic > Marine > Oceanic | place: Pacific Ocean: North... | reverse complement strand
GGCAGAGTTGACTGCGCAGGGAAAAAAGGGGGTGGTCGTAAATGCGCAGTACGATGCGTATACGCCCGCCCGCGCCTACATGCACTACCATGGCGCTGCGCGCATTTTATCGGAAACCGCTTCGGCGCGGATGGCCACTCCAGTAACTGTTCCGCCTGAGGTTCTAGGGCCAGGTCGCAACTTCAACGCGTCAAGGAGATCGTGGAACTTCCCGAGCCCTTGGAGGGGAGGGGCATGGGGATTACCCGACATAGTTGAGTATCAGAAAGCAGGAGCTATGGCCCTCCTCACAAATGCTGCTCGCAATCGACGCTACTGGCTTGAGAATTTCTACGGCGTGAACCAACGGGCCGTACAGAAGTGGGACACCTGGCCAAGCGCATGGATCATTCCTAGTGGTCAGGGTAACGATCCCGGAGTGACGTATGCACTGAGAACGTTGACGATGGGAGACGTGGAGGTTTATACCGCCCAGGCCGCGTTCACGGCGGACGGGATGGACTTTCCGGCCGGGAGCTTGGTCGTCCCGATGAATCAGCCTTATGCGAGCTTCGCGAACACGATGCTGGAGATCCAGGAATATCCAGATCTGCGCGAGTATCCGGGTGGCCCCCCACAAAGGCCGTATGATGTGACGGCGCACACACTCGGCTACCTGCTCGATTTCGAAGCCGTTGCCGTTGACGGTCGTTTGGACGTGCAATTGAGTGAACCTCTCGGCGTCCCGGAGTTTGATTTCCGCTTGCCAGAGCGGTTATCGGCAGTTGATGGGCCTCGGGTGGCTATGTACAAGTCGTGGCAAGAGCCCATGCCGGAAGGGTGGCAACGCTGGGTCTTCGATCAGCACGACATGCCCTACGACACACTGCATGATGCAGACATTCAGGGAGGGGCACTGTCAGAGTACGATGTTCTTTTGTTTCAGGCGCAGGATGCTCGCTCAATCGCTCAGGGTCATCGTGAGGGCACAGTGCCGCCGCAGTACGCCGGGGGCCTTGGAGAAGCAGGGGCTTCCGAGGTAAGAGCATTTGTTGAGGGAGGTGGGCGAGCTATAGGTGTTGAGGCGGCGACCGATTATCTGCGCGATTTATTCGACCTGAGAATCTCGGATCTCACCGATCGGTTGCGTAACACTGATTTCTACATCCCAGGGTCGATCCTCCGTCTCGAGCTCGATCCCGATTCGGAGATCGCGGAGGGGATGGAAACGGAGGTCTCCGCCTGGTATTGGCGTTCGAGCATGGCCTATGAGGTGGACGATCCGCGGGTCCGAGTGCTGGCTCGGTATGGCTCGGGCGACCCCTTGCTATCGGGATGGGTTTTGGGTGGGGAGCATGTGGCTGGACAACCGGCAATCCTCGAGGCTTCGTTGGGTGAAGGTTCGGTCGTTCTATTCGGCTTTCAGCCCAATTACAGAGCGCAGACCATGGCGACCTGGCCTCTACTCTTTAACGCAATTCGGTGACGTCATTGTCTGCTCGAAATCCAGTATGCTCTAAATGCGGCCGGCCGGCTTCCGGTAACTTCTGCCAAAACTGCGGTGCTGATCTAGGAGGTCGGTTCTGCAGTCAGTGCGGAGTAAAGATTTCTTTCGGCTCGAACTTCTGCGGACAGTGCGGAGCTCAAGTGTCACGGGGAGTGCAGGAGGGCGCCGCTCGCCGTGAGGCTGCACGTGACGTCGTCATCGGCGGCCAAACGCTGCCATGGTGGATCGCTGGTGTGACGATGTTTGCGTTGATCCTCTTTGTGGGCTTGTCGATGGTTCGAGCAGGACCAGGCCCAGTTCCGTCGACAAGTGGCCCCGTTCAGCAAGGGCTCCCTGCTGCAGGCCTAGCCACCGGAGGGGGGGCCGCTCCTGACATTTCTAATATGTCCCCTATAGAGGCTGCTGACCGGCTGTTTAATCGGGTCATGCAAGCGACAAGTTCGGGTGATAGCGCTCAGGCACGAGCGTTTCTTCCCATGGCAATCGCGGCTTATCAGAGAGCACGACCACTGACCTTGGACGGCCTATTTCACCTCTCGATGCTGAACAGGACGGCGATGAATCTCGAGGCTGCGCTGGACAACGCGCTGGAGATCCTGGAAAGGAACCCAGACCACCTGCTCGGCCTGGCTGCAGCGGCCGAGGCAGCGATTGAGTTAGGGGAGCTCGACGAGGCAGAGTTGCATTACCGTCATTTGGCCGATGTTTACGAAGGGGAGCGTCAAGCACAGCTCCCGGAGTATGACCAGCACTCGCTGATTGTGGACGTATTAAAGCAGGATGCTGAGCGATTCTTGGCTGGACGGTGATCTTCCTAGAAGCGAGTGTTGTCAGTCATCGATCGAACTCGGCTTGAGCGGCGACTTCTTGGGTTCCGAACCTAGTCGATGAGGGTCTTTCTGACTGGCGCGACAGGGTTGATCGGCTCTCACTTGGCAAAGTATCTCGTCGAGCGCGGGGATGACGTTGTGGCGCTAGTTCGCCCAACGTCGGACACCGGTTTTCTCGACAGCCTTGAGGTTGATCTGGTCCACGGAGATGTGAGCGATAGAGTCGAGAGGCTGTGCTCTGCAATGGACGGGTGTTCCCACGTGGTGCACGCCGCAGCATTGGTGTATTCAGGACGCGGATGGGATGCGGTTGCGGCTGTAAACGTGGAAGGTACTCGCCGGGTCCTCGTGGCGGCTGCCGCGAGTGGGGCTCAGAAGGCCGTAAACATCTCTTCGGTTGCGGTCTATAGCGGCTCTGCGCTCGAGTACGACCAAGACTCCACGCCGAGTCGAGAAGCAGGGATTAGCAATGACTATGCGCGTTCGAAGCGGGAAGCCGAAGTGGTGGCGAGGCAGGTGGAAAGAGACACCGGTCTTCCTGTTACAACGTTACGACCCTCTGCGGTTTATGGTGAGCGCGACCGGTTGCTGGGTCCCGCGATGGAGCGGCTTTTGAGCAGTCCTGTTGTCCCGCTCTTTGGCCCGGGCGACAACACGCTCCCTGTGGTCTATGCGGGCAATGTGGCGGTTGCTATTGGGATTATCTTAGACTCGCCTGGAGGGCGCGACAGCTATGATCTAGGTATGGACCACCCACTTAGTCAGAAAGACTTTATGTACAAGCTGGGGTTGGGGATGGGCCGGGCTCCTCGATTTGTGCGCCTGCCAGCTTTCTTGGTTCGCTCTGGTGCCCTTCTCCTCTCACGCATGGGTGTTTCTCCTCCGGGAGCCAAGCATCTCTCTCTAGAGCGACTAGCGCGGCTCGCGCTCGAGGATAATCCCTACCTTTCCCGGCGGGCCCATCGTGATCTGGGCTGGGACCCTCCGTTCAGGCACGACGAAGCCCTTAGGCGCACGGGTCGGTGGCTAGCCAGCCGCTAACCAAAAAAGGAGACACATAATGGACGAATCAGCTAGCCGCATCGCCAAGGGTCGGGTAGCCTCCCTGCCCTATGACTGTTCCACCGAGGACGAGCGTCTTCTTCAGGGCTTCGCAGGGCTTGAAAAGGCTACTCTAGATTCATGGAGAGTCTTTCGAATCATGGGAGAGTTTGTTGAGGGCTTTGAAGAAATGGCCGAAATTGGAACAGCCGTTTCAGTTTTTGGGTCCGCGCGCACAAAAGAGGATGACCCCATGTACGAAGCTTGCGTAGAAACTTCGCGCCAGCTCGGCAGTGCGGGTTTTTCTATAATCACGGGAGGAGGCCCAGGGATAATGGAGGCGGCGAACAAAGGGGCGCGGCTGGCCAAGGCACCATCGGTGGGCTGCAATATCGAGTTGCCTTTTGAACAGGCTAGCAACGGGTTTCTCGATGTAAGTGTGGACTTTCGGTATTTTTTTGTGCGAAAGACAATGTTCGTGAAATATGCATGCGCGTTCGTGATCTTTCCCGGTGGGTTCGGCACTATGGATGAGCTCTTCGAGTCGCTCACCTTAATACAGACCCGCAAAGTGAGGGATTTTCCGATCGTTTTGTTCGGCTCGAGCTATTGGGGTGGCCTTCTCGACTGGATTCACGAGACGATGCTCAGTGGCGGGAAGATCTCAGCGGAGGACATGGACTTGCTGCTGGTTACCGATGACCCGGCGGAGGCGACGGCACATATAGTAGATCGCCAAAAGGCTGACATGTAGGACTGCGCGCTTCTCGTTCTAGCACAGCAAAGAAGGGCTGACGGGGAGGGGGCTGAGTTGCTACGATGCCCGACGAAGTAATGGCCTGGTCTTGTTGGGGGCGCCTACAGTTGCTTTTTTTTATGACTAGGCTGTAAACAGACGTTCCGCGAGCAGAGAAGCACGTGACAACAAATACCGAAGCGCCCAAGGGATACGCGCCAGCCGGCAAGAATACCGGAGTCGTAAAGCCCAAGGGTACCTCTAGAATCCGGGCTCACGAAGGCTTAGAGACCGTAGAGATCAGGTCTCGGAAGCCTTCGTGGCTTAAGGTGCGCTCGCCCGGAGGCCCCAATTATCTGCGCCTAAAGAAGAAAATGAGGGCAGAAGGCCTCCACACCGTATGTGAAGAGGCTGGTTGTCCAAACATTGGAGAGTGTTGGGAGGCGGGAACTGCCACCTTCATGATTCTTGGTGACGTGTGCACGCGCGCTTGCAAGTATTGCGGTGTTGCGCATGGCCTTCCCACCGAGCTAGACGAGGACGAACCTCGGCGTGTTGCGCAGACGGTGCAAGAAATGGCGCTTGAGCACGTGGTTATAACGAGCGTGAACCGCGATGAGCTTCCGGATGGAGGGGCGGACATTTACGCGGAGACAATCCGGCAGATCCACCGGGAAGTGCCCGGCTGCTCGGTAGAGGTCCTCATCCCTGACTTCAAGGGTGATGAGGGTGCACTGGAAACCGTCGTAAGAGCGAACCCAGCGATTCTTGGACATAACCTTGAGACGGTTGACCGACTTCACCCCGACGTCAGGCCAGGGGGACGCTACTGGAGATCGATTTCGTTTCTTGGTGCGGTTAAGCGACTAGACGCCACAATGCTGACAAAGACTGGGATCATTCTGGGTATGGGCGAGGAGGAGCACGAGATTCGCAAGGCGATGGGCGACCTCCGTGAGGCGGCGGTGGACATACTCACGCTGGGTCAGTATCTGAGGCCCTCAGCTATGCACATCCCGGTCGCCCGTTGGGTAACACCGGATGAGTTCGCGATGTGGAAAGAGGTAGGGGAGCAGGAGTACGGATTTAGACATGTCGAGTCAGGGCCTCTTGTTAGATCGAGCTATCACGCCAAGGAGCAGGCTCGCGAAGTCGAAGCGGGCGGACCGGGAGCTATACAGAATGTTATGGAGGTCGATCTGCCGGCTCCCGCGGAGGTCGTTTTGGACCTTGTTCAGCTGGAGCTCGGCAGACCTAGCCGAACGATGAGTGGGGGCTGAGATGGCTGAGAAGAAAAAGAAAAAGAACGCTCTCGTCGAGCATGATATCAGTGAGGATCTCGCTCTCGATCTGATGCGCGAGATGCTGCTATATCGGCGGTTCGAAGAGAAGGCCGGAGAAGCCTACGCGATAGGTAAAATCGGGGGCTTCTGTCACCTTCATATTGGCCAGGAAGCGGCAGCGGCAGGCAGCATCAAACCCCTGCGCCGAGAGGATTATGTCACGAGTGCCTATCGCGAGCATACGCAGGCGATTGCCAAGGGAGTCGACCCGAATGCGGTGATGGCAGAACTCTACGGCCGCAGGGATGGTTCCTCCGGGGGAAAAGGTGGCTCGATGCACATCTTTGACGCCGAATGTCGTTTCATGGGAGGCCACGGTATCGTTGGCGGACAAGTCCCATTGGCTACCGGCATAGCCTGGAAGATCAGGTACAGGGCCGAAGATTCGATCTCTCTGGTCTTCATGGGTGACGCAGCTGTTAACCAAGGCGGCTTCCACGAAGGGCTGAATATGGCCGCGGTCTGGCAGCTTCCTTGCATCTATGTAGTGGAGAATAACGAGTACGGCATGGGAACCGCCTTTGACCGAGTGTCCAAAACTGAAATGTCCACCAAGTCTTCTCCGCATGGCGTTCCGGCTCATGTGGTAGATGGCCAGGATGTACTCGCTACTTACGCTTTTTTCCGAGACTTAGTGGCTCAAGTTCGGGAAGGTGCCGGGCCGCAGTATGTGGATCTGCAGACATATCGTTTCCATGGGCACTCCATGTCCGATCCGGTTTCCGGGACGTATCGCTCCGTAGAAGAGGTAGAGCAAGCCAAAGACGAGCGTGACCCGATAGCAATTCTGGGAGACACGCTTAAGGGGGCCGGCTTGCTTACCCAGGAAGCATTCGAGCAGATGGATGCTGAAGCCCGACAGATCGCCTCAGATGCTGCTGACTTTGCGGATGCTTCCCCTCTTCCTGATGCGGACGCGCTCTACAAGAACGTCTGGGCCGAGATTAATCCTAACGGCAGGCTTTTCTTCGACGGACGTCCGGAGCAAGGGGGGGCTAGCTGATGGCTGTTATGACTTATCGTGAGGCTCTGAACGCTGCTCTTGCCGAAGAAATGGAGCGCGACCCTGATGTTTTTCTTATGGGTGAAGAGGTCGCCGAGTATGACGGTGCGTATAAGGTCTCCAAGGGTCTGCTCGATACATTCGGGAGCCAGCGCGTTGTGGACTCGCCGATTTCCGAGCTGGGGTTCACTGGGTTAGGAGTGGGAGCCGCTATGGCCGGCCTGCGCCCTGTGATCGAATTCATGACCTTCAACTTCGCGTTTTTAGCGATCGACCAGGTGATCAATTCGGCGGCTAAAATGCACTACATGTCTGAAGGGCAGTTTCCGATGCCGATTGTTTTCCGAGGTCCGACGGGAGCAGCGCTCCAGCTTTCCGCCCAGCATTCTCAGGCGTGTGAGACATATTACTCGCACGCCCCAGGGTGTAAGGTAGTGACCCCGGGAACGCCCGCAGATGCCAAGGGTCTTCTGAAGGCGGCAATTAGGGACAATGACCCTGTAGCTTTTATGGAGGGTGAACTCCTCTACAACTTTAAGGGGGAGGTCCCAGACGATGACGACTTCGTAATCCCCCTGGGGGTAGCTGACCTCAAGCATGAAGGTGAGGACGTCTCAATCATCACTCACGGAAAGATGATTCACGTAGCCCTTCAGGCCGCCCAGAAACTCGACAAGGATGGCATTAAGGCCGACGTGCTAGACCTTCGGACCATCCGCCCGCTTGACATGAGCGCGATCCTAGAGACGGTAAGAAAGACGAACCGTATAGTGTACCTTGAAGAGGGTTGGCCCTATGCTGGTACTGGCGCTCAGATTGTCACGATGATTCAGGAAGAGGCATTTGACCACCTTGACGCTCCGATTGTCCGGGTTACTCAGGCGGATATCCCCATGCCTTATGCGAAGAACCTCGAGATCCTAGCCAAGCCTTCGGCCGACCACGTGGTCAAGGCTGTCAATAAAGTTCTGTACCGATAACTATGGCTACTAAAGTCCATATGGAAGCGCTCTCTCCTACAATGGAGGAGGGTCAGCTCGTTCAGTGGCTTAAGAACGAAGGAGACACGATCGCCACGGGTGACGTCTTGGCCGAAGTCGAGACAGACAAGGCGACAATGGAGCTGGTTTCGCGTGGAGATGGGATTCTCCGAAAGATATTCCTCGGCGCCGGTGGAACCGCAGAGGTTGGTGCGGTGATTGGTGTGATTGCCGCAGAGGACGAGGACATCTCGGAGATCTCTGGTGTTTCAGGAGGCGGAGCCCCTGCAGCTACTAGTGTCGAGGATGAGGTTGTCTCGACCCCGGAGCCCGACCCGGTCGTCGAGGAGCCGACTTCGGGCACTACCGAAGTAGTTCCTCCGGCCTCAAAAGGAGGGCGAGTTAAGGCGTCCCCGCTAGCACGACGCTTAGCAGAGCAGGCAGGAGTGGACATTTCCCAGGTTGCCGGGTCCGGACCGGGTGGCCGAGTGGTGAAGCGGGATATCGAGGCGGCAAAAGCTTCGGGAGACGCAACTCCCGCTCTACCTGTTGCTGCTCCTACCTGGACTTCGGATGAAGCCGAGTACGAGGACGTTCAGACGTCGCAGATGAGGAAGACGATTGCCAAGCGCCTCATAACGTCAATTGGTCCGGTTCCTACCTTCTATCTTACGGTTGATGTCGACATGTCGCGGGTCATGGAGGCGAGGACGAGCATGAACTCGATGCTCGAAGCCGAAGGGGCCAAGGTATCCGTCAACGACATTGTTCTAAAGGCAGTTGCTGGAGCCCTTCGCCAGCACCCGAATTGCAACGCGCAGTGGCATGATGGCTTTATCCGACGCTATAAGGCGGTCCATATTGGTGTCGCTGTGGCGGTGGAAGATGGTCTCATCACCCCAGTTGTGAGGCATGCACACCTCAAGGGAATGACTCAGATAGGAGCCGAGGTGAAAGAGCTCGCCGGGCGGGCTCGGGAAAAGAAGCTCAGGCCCGAAGAGTACACGGGTGCAACCTTTTCCGTGTCAAATCTAGGGATGTTCGGAATCCATGAGTTCACCGCGATCATCAATCCCCCCGAGGCCGGGATTCTCGCGGTCGGTGGCATTGAGGAGACCCCTGTAGCGGTCGATGGCGAGGTTGTGGTTCGACCACGGATGCGCATCACCATGAGCTGTGACCATCGGGTGATTGATGGGGCCCAAGGATCTCGGTTCCTTCAGACCCTCAAGGGGATGCTAGAGGAGCCGACGGCGATTCTCCTGTAGGTCATGGCCGTGAGCGTGAGCGTGGGTCTAGGCAGAGACTGAGCCAGAGGAGCGAGAGGAGACTGTGATGACGACTTTCACGCGTTGCACGGTTTGCGTTGCCATCGTTGCAACCCTGTCTTGTGTTTCCGCTGAGAATGACGTCCCCGACATGATACTCGTAGGAGGACGAATCATTTCACCGGGTGCCGAATGGATGCCTGATCCATCAGGCTATGAGGAACTTCCCACGGGCATAGCCATCTCTGGTAGACGTGTCATGATGGTGGGAGCTAGCGAACAGGTCCGGGCCCTTAGCGGTCCAGAGACACGGGTTATTGAACTGGGTGGAAGGAGTGTGCTACCAGGACTTGCTGACAATCATCTCCATTCGATTGGCGGGGGCTCGGGTGTTGACCTGTCATCCGCTCGCTCACTCGAGGACATTACTAGAGCGATAGCTGGGAGGGCTGGTGAACTGCCCCCGGGGTCCATCATCGTGACCAACAGTGATTGGCATGAAGGTCAGCTTTTTGAGCAACGCCTTCCATATCGAGATGACCTGGATCGTATGGCTCCGCTGCACTCCGTGGTAGTAGTCCGGGGTGGCCATGAATACATACTGAACTCTCTAGCTTTGGAATACTGGGGAGTAGACGAGAGTGCAGCGGAAGTACCGGGCGGCCGTATTGGCCGATATGCAGATGGTAGACTCAATGGGGAACTTGTTGATCGAGCGAAAGATCTAATATCGCTCCCTCCCCAAACGCTGGCCTCAGAGGCAGAGGCGTTGGATGCGCTTCAGGCTCAGTATGGGCTGCTTAACCAGCGAGGCCTCACGAGCGTGAGACATCCTGGGGGTAGCCTCGAACAGCTAGCACAGATCCGTGAATTAGAGGAAGCAGGGCGTCTATCAATGCGCGTTGAGTTCCTGTTTAGAGCTCCTAGGTCAGCGAGTCCGGAGGCTATTGAGGAGGCCATTGACTCGTGGACTAAGCCCCAGCGCAAATCAAGGTTGGTTCAGATAGGCGGAGTGAAGCTCGGCGTAGATGGTGGGTTCGAGGGCGGCTTGATGCGAGATGCGTACGAGGGACCTTGGGGTAACGGTGGACGTTTCTATGGGCTGCAGACTGTTCCGACCGAGGACTTTTTTCGATCCGTGTCGATGCTTGCTGATGCAGGATGGCGCATAGCTACACATGCGGTGGGAGATGCTGCGATCGACTTAGTACTTGATGCCTATGGTGAGACAGATGCGAAGGGATCCATAGCGCCAAAGCGTTGGGTAATCGAGCATGGTTTTATTCCTCGACCGGATCAGTTTGATCGCATGCTCGAAATGGGCCTAGCCGTTTCCGCGCAGAATCATCTATACCTAGCTGCTCCTAGCCTCGCCAAGTATTGGGGTGCCGAACGAGCAGCGTGGACGACACCGCTCCGCGCATACATTGATGCTGGCGTCCCTGTTTCCTTGGGGACGGATGCCCCGGTGGTCCCGTATGACCCATGGTGGGTGCTGCACCACTTCACAACCCGGAGCACGATCAGCGCGGGAGTTTTTGGTGAGGATCAGTTTGTTTCCCGTCTAGAGGCCCTAGAGGCTATGACACTTGAATACGCTTGGCTCACCTTTAGTGAAGATAGCAGGGGAACCCTAGACGTTGGCAAACTCGCCGACCTGGTTGTAACGCAGGAGGATTATCTTCAGTGCGAGGACCCTTGTTTAGAGTCGATGGAAGTGGACCTGACCGTATTAGAAGGTCGCGTTGTGTGGGAGCGATGAAGTGTGCTCCGGGGCTCACGACTGACCTGGCTGGCGTGTAAGGAGCGTCCTCGTACGTTTATCGTCCCGCCACTTTAAGGGTCATTCAACCGTAGCAAGAGGTGTCATCATGTCCGGAGGCAAGTTTTTCTCACGAATGTCATTGGCGAGCGTCATCACAGTCTTTGTGCTCGTAGGATTCCCGTCCATTGGTATGGCTCAAGACGAGCCTGTGCGCACCGTCGACCTAGAGATGTATCTAGACCTGGAAAGTGTCTCAGGTCCGCAGATTGCCCCCGATGGATCAGAGATTGTGTATACCCGGGGTTGGGTCGATAAGATGAATGATCGGCGGGAATCGTCGATTTGGATCATGAACGCTGATGGATCTAAGAACCGATTCCTGGTGGACGGTTCAGGGCCAATCTGGTCTCCGGATGGCACGAGAATCGCCTACACAGCGGCTGGCGACCCTGAGGGCACACAGATTTTTGTTAGATGGATGGATGACGAGGGTGCCACGAGTCAGGTCACACGGCTTGAGTCCAGCCCCGGGGGGATTCGCTGGTCGCCCAATGGGGAGCACCTATCGTTTTCAATGAACGTTGACGCAGAGCCAGCGTTTATGGTGACCCCTCCAGGGCGTCCCGATGGAGCCACGTGGGTAGAATCTCCTCGGGTGGTGACACGAGCTGACTATAGACAAGATCGGGTTGGGTTTGTGGATGGGGCCTGGAGGCACCTGTTCGTTGTGCCTGCCGAGGGAGGCACGGCACGACAGTTAACGGATGGGGACTGGAACCACTCTACGGGGGAGTGGACGCCAGATGGTGCGGAGCTAGTCTTCTCCTCGCTTCGAACTGAGGATTCGGAACTCGCTTGGCGCCAGTCCGAGGTCTACGCCGTAGACGTAGCATCGGGCGGGGTCCGTCAACTGACTCGTCGCAACGGTCAAGATTTTTCCCCTCTGCCTTCGCCTCGCGGGGACCTGATAGCGTATAGAGGCAGCGACTGGCATGATGACACATACCGCAACGCGGGCATCTATGTGATGGAGCGCGATGGGGAGAGCCCTCGCCTCATTTCAGGCGACTTTGATCGATCCATCAACGGAATGCAGTGGGCAGCAGACGGAAGCGGGCTTTATCTGACTGTAAGCTCGGAAGGGACTCGAAATCTTCACTTCGCTTCAGTGAGTGGTGGAGTGGAAGCAATTTCCGAAGGCGAGCACATGTTCGCCTTGAGTTCGTTTACTGCGGACGGCCAGGCGGTGGGGACTTTTACGAGCCCGACTGTCCCCTCAGACATTGTAGGCTTTGACCTAGATGATGCGAACCGTCGCGAACAGCTCACGCGTGTGAATGACGACGTGCTCGGTGGGTTAACCTTTGGCGAAGTTGAGGAAGTCTGGTACAAGTCCGTCGAAGACTTCGACATTCAGGGTTGGGTTATCCACCCTCCGGACTTCGATCCGAACAAGAAATACCCGCTCATGCTGGCGATCCACGGCGGTCCGCATGGCATGTACAACGTGGGCTTCAACTTTGGATGGCAGGAGCACGCGGCGAATGGTTACGTGGTGTTGTACACGAATCCACGAGGGAGTTCTGGCTATGGAAGCGCTTTTGGTAACTCGATTAAGCGTGCATACCCTGGCAAGGATTTTGATGACCTGATGGCAGGTGTCGATCTAGTGGTGGATCGTGGATATATCGACGAAGAAAACATGTTTGTGTATGGATGCTCAGGGGGTGGAGTTCTCACCTCTTGGGTCGTGGGCCACACTGATCGTTTCGCGGCGGCTTCAGCGAACTGTCCGGTGACAAACTGGCTTTCGTTTGTCGGTACGACGGACGGGATCGGCTGGTACCGAAATTTCGATCATTTCCCTTGGGACGACCCGAGCGAACACCTGCGTCGTTCTCCCCTGATGTATGTTGGAAACGTCACTACGCCAACCATGCTTATGACCGGGGTCAACGATCTGCGGACGCCGATGCCTCAGACGGAGGAGTATTATGCGGCCCTCAAGGTGCTGGGTGTGGAGACAGCCATGATTCGCTTCAACAACGAGTGGCACGGCACATCGAGCACGCCTTCGAACTTCCTTCGTACCCAGCTTTTCCTCCGTGAATGGTTCGAGATGCACTCACGAGGTATGCCCGTAACGCAGGACTGATACTTTCAGGCGGGTGCGATAGCACATGTAGAAGAGAGGGGTCGGGCGACGTCATCACCCGGCCCCTCTCCCTATCGAGCGGCTACTGAGGACCGTTGGGTCCCTGGTTCGTGCGAGCTATATCAGATTTCCTTCTCGTAGAGTCGCCAACGCTTGTAAGCATTCATCCCCATCGCCGCCATTGGCTTGGTAAGAGCCATGTTGTCGTTGAGGACCCACGATGCCTCTGCCCCCTCAAAGCCAAGGTCTTTCGCCCGGCGAGCGGCCTCGTATGCGAAGAGGGGAAAAAGACCCTTGTGACGGTATTCCGAACTCAGCCCCATCAAGACTATCCTGCCTCGCTGGACCTTCGGGAGGTCGCGGGCCAAACGGAATAACGTTGTAGGCCAGAGTCGGCCGGACGGTACATGGGTGAGGATGCGATTGATGTCCCTAACGACCATCATAAAGCCGACAACTTCGTCATCTGCTTCAGCAACAAACGAGAAGTCTCTAAGAAGGACCGATTTCAGGTCCTTGGCGGTGTGCCAAAACTCGTCCCAGGCAGGTGGAGTAAACCCCCAGTTTCCTGCCCACGCTTGGCAGTATAGGTCGAGGACTTTCCGCGCTTCTTGCTCAAGAAACTCAATATTGAGATTACGAAAGGTCACCCCTGTCGAGCGCGCGGTGCGTTCCGCAAGACGCTGAATCCGCTGAGGAACCGCGAGGTGGGCGCCTGCGGGGATGTCGTAACCGAGCAGGTCTTGAATGCCCCTGTATCCGGAAGACTCAACCAGTTGTTTATAGTAAATGGGATTCCAGGGTGTCATGATCGCCGGAGGTGTCTCAGCTCCTTCTACAAGAAGTCCACACTCGTGGTTCATGGAGGGACTGATGGGGCCTCGCGCGCTGTTGAGGGACCGGCTGCGCAGCCATCCTTCAGCTTTGTCCAGTAAAGAATGCGCAACCTCAGGGTCGTTCACGGTCTCCAAAAAACCAAAAAAACCGACACGATCCCGATGATAGCGGTTATGTGCTTCGTTTTCGATCGCAGCAATCCGACCTACGGTCACGCCTCCGCGCTCTGCAACGAACAATGCGCGGTTCGCATGTTGGTAAAACGGATTCTTTGGGCTCAAGATATCGGCAACAGTGGCACGGAGTGGGGGCACCCACGATTTATCGTTTGTAGCGCCAGCGCTGAACTCGCGCACCTGCCATAGCGCGTCTACGAACCGGGCGATGCCTCGCCTGCCCTCTACTTGGTTAACCCTCAACGGCACAGGCCGGATCCGTGTTTAGTTGCAGCGCGCTCGACTTCTTCCACTAGAATTTCTGGCGCTCGTGCCACCCACTTCTTAAAGGCAAGAACTTGTTCGGAGTTAGGGCGTGGCGGATGAGCCCAGAATTCATCTAGGTCTGCGTAAGACCCTGCCTGTGCAACACCACATCGCTCGGCATCCCATGCATTAAGGGTCTGTTCGAAATGACCTTTGGTCGGCACTGCGAGCGCTGCTTTTCCAAGGTAGTGAGCTTCACAGATACCCTCGAAGCCCGCTGAACCAACATATGCTCTGCAGCCAGCTAGGTGTCTTAGGAACGCGGCACCGTCGAGTTCGTGAGCGTGAAAGCCATGAGCAGAGCCCGGTACCGCGGTCGAGCCGCCCTCGACGAAGCAGTGCACTTCGGCCCCAGACCGACGTTGCCAATCAAGCAAGGTTTTGCTGTTACCAGGGTTCAGAGCGTATGCGAGGAGATATCCAGCATTGTGAGTTTCGAGGCGCTCGAGGCCCGGACGGAGAAGCGGCGGTGCCACCACCATCTCTCTCTCCGGTATTGATTCTAGCGGAGCAAACGACAAGGCGATTTTTTGGTCCGTCCGTCTAGTGGTGGCCTTCGCATATGCTAGTGCAACTGATCGATGTCGTTGGGGGCCGGGGGCGCCTCTCAAATCGGGATGCAGGAAGAGGTAGTTGTGCGCGACTGCAAGCGCCGGGGTCTTCGAGGGGAATAAGACTCGGGACAAACCAGCCATCAAGTCCAAAAAGTTTACAACGATGTCGACGGATTCTGTCTGCTTGGAGATCGTAGCCATGGACTTTAAGAAGCGAGGACTTCTCTTCACGGCGTCAAGGAGGGTTCGAGTGTTCGAGATGCCCTGACGGTTTCTGTCGGGCACCTGAACGGGTGCCTCAAACTCGATCACAGG
>Ga0310343_10000892_pt1 | contig 14821 bp, 12 predicted proteins | sample HC15DNA2025_MG_FD_203519 | JGI IMG/M metagenome (GOLD analysis project Ga0310343, IMG submission 203519) | Marine microbial communities from station ALOHA, North Pacific Subtropical Gyre - HC15-DNA-20-25_MG | ecosystem: Environmental > Aquatic > Marine > Oceanic | place: Pacific Ocean: North... | reverse complement strand
CGATAGAATTTCGCAAACTCGTCGTCTTGTAGCAACCGTCACGTTTCTCTCTGCGTCGTGATTTCTTTGAACATACAGCGCATTGAGCTTCTGTCTCGTCTTATCTCGATATACCACAAACAGAGCGACTCCCGCGAAACAAACCACGACAACCGCCAGCGATACCGAAAGTCCGACGACATTGACGCCTTTCTTCTTGTTGCTGTTCGTTACCACCGTACCATTTTTTTCGTCTTGATAGTCCTCAACAACGGGCGCAAACGCACTTCGAACCGTCTTTCCAAAGTCTTCTTCTTTTTCTTCTTCTTCTCCTGGAGAAAAAGTCACGTTCTCGTACATCGACCGCGCGTCTCGTGGACAAGCTGAAACTTTTAAAAACGCATCGATCGTCGCTCCGTTCGCCAACAGCGTCGACAAATTCTCCGTCGCGCACGCATCTATCGGCAACGCCTTCACTTCTTCCTCGGTATATCCCGCGTTTGCGATTGCTTGCCCGAGAAACGCGATGCACTTCGAGCACACGTCTGTTTTCGAGAAGAGATATTAAATACGAGGGCGAAAAATAATAGAGAAGTGAGTTTTTTACCTGGATCGGTCGCATCTCCGCACGCGTTTCCAAGCCCGTTCAAATCTATTTTCTCAATCTCGAGCGGGCATTCTGCTCCCCGCGAGGAGGAGAAGGAGAAGAGCGAGACGTGCGCGACGAAGAGAAGGAGACGCAAAGATCGTCGGCGCATCCTTTTTGTTTCGTCTCTTCTTCTTCTTCGCGTATTTTTTTTTTCTTTTTTTTTTTTGCAAAATTTTTTTTGTGGGGGGGCAGGGAGGGATCCGTCCCATGCACAAAAAAAAGCAAAAATTCAATCCATCGAGATTTGTGAGTCAAAAAATGTGAAATTTCAAATTTGGACACACAAAGCGCACCCACCCAAAAAACGGAAGCTTTTGTGTTGTCTCTTTCTTTTCCCTTTTTTTTTTTGTTTTTCTCGATCGCAATCCAATTCAATTTTTTCATCACATTTACATTGCTTTAAGCTCCGGGAAGAAGAAGAAGAAGAAGAAGAGGAAGAAGAAGAACGAACGAACGAACGACGCGCGGATCGAACGACACCATGTCCACGAACGACGAAGGAGAGCAAGCCCGCGAAGAAGCGAGAGACGGAGGGGAAGCACCCGCGGCTGAAGCCACCGCGCCTGCACCTGGAGGAGGAGACGACGAGAATCGAGACCAACAGCAGCCGCCCCTGCCATCGGGTGACGTTGACGAGAGAAGAGAGGAGCGCAAATCCGGTCCACCGGATATTTCCAACTTACATTCCGTGAAAATCGACAACTTGAGTTTTGATCTGTCCCAAGAAGAAATTACGGACATGTTTTCCCCTTATGGAGAGATTGGAGACGTGTACGTCCCTCGAAACCACTACACTCAACGAATGAGAGGTTTCGCTTTCGTTCGTTACGTGGAAAAACAATCCGCAGACGCGGCGATTGATGCGATGCACGAGAAAGAGATTGCTGGGAGAGTTATTCGCGTCGGTATGGCTGAAGAGAAGAAACCAGATACGAGAGGGCCGTATCATTCAAGAGACAGAGGGTACTATCGCGGTGACCGAGGAGGCGGGTATAACAACAATAGGAGAGACTATTATCGAGGAGGAGGATATGGCGGCGGCGGAGACCGGTATCGTGATCGAAGGAACGATAGCGGACACGACAGGCGAGATGGTGGATATTATCGCGGAGGTGGGAGAGACTATGATGACCGCCGGGGTGGGTACGGCGGCGGTGGAAGCCGATATGAAGACCGACGAGGGGGAGGGTATGATGATCGAAGAAGATACGACGATAGACGAGGCGGAGGTTATGACGATAGACGAGGCGGAGGCTACGGTGATAGACATGGCTCCTATGAAGATAGAAAGGGAGGCGATGGCGGAAACAGATACGAAGATAGGCGGGCTCCGCCTTTGGAGTAAAAAAAGAAAACTCGCAACGTCAAAATCCAACTCACATCTACGTCTACATAACAACTTCTCACGACAAGTTCAGACAATTTAATTACATTTGCTCATAAATACGAGTACCGTGGTACCATGGTACATATAAGACCATATCATTGTTTTTAGTTATTTTTAAACTATAATTACACGCAACCACTACATTGTATATACTAGTATTTCCTTCCTTCTAACGCTATCTTTCTATTTTCCAAACTTTTTAATCAAATCTTCAATTGAAGCTTCCTCTTTCTTAGGCACCGCCGGCGGTGCGTTGGTAGTTATATTTGTCCCGGAAGGAAAGGCGCTCTGCTTTTTCTTCTTCTTTTTCTTGCTCATTGTCGATCTCGGTACGTTCACAGCACCTGCGCCTATCGCGCTCCCATTACTCGCTTTCTTCGTAACTTTCACGCCGTGACTTGGAGCAACCATTCGCGTCGGACCGGCTTGTATAGTCAACATGCCGTCTTCATCTTCGACAACTTTCCCCTTGAAGTTGTTTTTCAAAATCTGCACGGAGTCCCCTATTTGAGCCAGTTTGCTTGGTTCGTTGTCCCATGCGTCATAATCTTCAACAGAAACTCTTCTACCATTGCTCGAAGAGGAATTTTTCTCACTCCCTAGAAGAGCGTCGAATTCGCGAGCCGCTCTAGAAGGCGATGCCGGTTTCTTCTTCACGCCTGCAAATGTTTGAGAGGAGCTCGTCTTTACCGACGAAGGAGAAGACGGCGAAGGCTTCCATAGCTCATTCAATTTAGCTTCCGCAACAATAAATCCTGCAGCGACCGTTACAATTTCATCGGAGACTTTCGTGACCTTTCCGGCTAAACCACTCGTTTTCAAAATAACTTTGTCCCCAACTCTCGGCATTTCTGTCAACTCTTCATTGGTTTCTTCGGCGACTTCTCCTCCATTCGCTGCAGCTACTTTGCGCTCTTTAGCTAAACGAATTTCCCGCTCGCGATCGGTTTCTCCAGCGGCACTTTTCGAAATCATTGACTTCTTTGTGTTTGCCGAGAGTTCCTGTCGTTTCAATCGCTCTTCACCTTGGATGCGAATTTTAGCCTCCCTCGAGATTCTCAAGATGGTTGTCGCCTGCTTCATTGCTATGTCCTCCTTTACTCGTAACACTGTCTGTTCCGCGTTTCGTGCTTGTGGTATGCGGTTTTCTACATCTTTTAGCATTTGCATAGCCTTTGCAAAAGCTTTATCTGCATCTTTTCTCGCACCTTCGAGTTCTGCAATGACATCATCCAACGTCGCAAAACTTTGTCCCATGACCTCCTTCGCCAAATCAATGACATCTTCGTCTAACTTGTTCCTCTCCGCAATCTGCAAAGCTCTCGAACGACCAGGGACCGCCCATAAGAGTCTATACGTTGGACGTAACTCAGCTTCATCGAATTCAACCGCGGCGTTCTCAAATGCGCCGGAATCTTTGTGTTCATACTTCAACGCTTTCAAACTGCCGTGATGGGTAGTCGCAAACGCCAACGAAACGCCGAGTCGTCCGGGAAGTAACCCCGCTAAGGCTTTTAATAACGCGCGTGCTATCGCAGCGCCTTCCAAAGGTGACGTACCAGTCCCGACTTCGTCGATTAAGACTAAAGATTGAGGAGTAGCGCGCTTCAAAATAGCCTTCTGTGTCGTCAATCGCGCCGAAAACGTACTCAAGTTCGTGAGTAAATCTTGGTCGTCGCCAATGTCGCACAAAACGTAGTCAAACCATGGCAAGTGCGCTCTTTCAGCGGGTACAAACATACCAGCTCGCGCCATTAACGCGCTTAACCCGAGAGCTTTCATTGCCGCTGTTTTACCACCCGTGTTTGGACCGGTAATGACGACACACTTCGTTCTCGCCTCCACGAAAACGTCCACGGGTACTGGGCCTTTCACTCTGAAAGTATTCGCATCGCTTCCGTCTTCATTTTTACCATCGTAAAGCCAATCAAAGCCATCGTCAAAATCGAAATCGAAATGATCTTGAGAGTTCAATTCGTTTTGGAGTTTCTTGCTCTTCTTCTTCTTCGACTCTCTTGTTGCGATTTTAAATCTCGGTTGTGAACTTGTATCGTCTTCTTCTTCTTCTTCTTCTTTCCTTTTTTCTCTTTCAGCCGCTTCGCGACGTTTGTCTTTCACAGCTTTTACCGCTTGCGAAGCTAGCACTGGTTGACGAAGTCCAGGAAGGTAGACTTTAGATTTCGCAATTTCGAGTTCCGCTTGAACGAATGCGTTCTTAGTGCTCAAATTTTCCTGTTTTTCATCCTTATTGTTTTCGTCATATCCGTCGTTCATTTCATTCCTTGCCGCTTTCTCCCTCAATCTTTCCTCAATGGCGTCTTCCAAAACAGATTCACTGGCAAACGTTGGACGTACCGAATTTAGCGCTTGCCCGTGACGACATCTAGCCGCGATGATATCCAAATCAATCGTCAACTCTAAACATCGTAAAATCTCCTCCGCGACTTCCATGATGACTCGCGATAACTCTCTTCTTATGCCATCAATCGCAGATTCCTCGTCGTCCCTTGCTTTTGCTAACTCTGTATTCAAGTTCACCACCGATGGTGGTTCAATGAGGGTTAATCCACTCTGCGTGCCCAAAACGAGTGCATTTTTTGGTGCACTCTCTGGCGAAACCGCTAAACACATGCGCCCTCGAAACGAAACTGCACTCCCAGGCATCCTTGATAACAACTCTTTTAGTTGTGTCTCTTTTCCTAACAAGCGCTCTCGCGCTCTGCGTAATTCCGGACTCGCGGTGTCTTTGAACGACCCAGTATCGTCAACTTTCGATTTGATAATGTCCACCACTTCCGAAAACGTTTCCATTTGCATCGCGATATTTCTCAGAGGCACCATCGCTCTCGGCACCTCAATCTCTCCCGTTTCGTTGTCTTCATGAGAAACATTTTCGATGGATAGTTTCAAACGTCTCGCGTTTTCTAAAAAAATTGCTACCGCTATCAACTCGTCTCCGCCTAAAGGCGCTCCTTGAGACGCTTTATGCACGCTTCTCTTCGTCTCGATTGTAAGCATCCCACCAAAATCCAGCGAAACGCCCGCGACGGATTCCATGTACATCGCCGATTCGGTTTCATCTAGAAGCATCTCCGACATTTCTTGCGAATACACTTCCGAAATTAAACTTTTACCTTCATTTGAGGACAACCGAGCTTTTCCTAAAGCCGTCGACGTGTATTCGCCGACGAACGTTAAAAGTTCGAACCATCCGACTCTGTCTAAAGAGTCAAATTCTAAATCTTCTTCTATCGTTTCGATTTCCTCTCGAGTTGGACCCCATCCCCTTTCTCTCGCATTCTCAGGCGTAACAGCATTAACTGCGTCGCCCGATGACTTCATTCTCCCGTTTCTTCTCCTTCTTCTTCTTCTTTCTCTTCGCGCGCAAACGTTTGTAGGTGCCCCCGTTGCTTTCGTCGTCGTCGTCGTCGTCGTTATCTGAAAGCCATTTTGTCCATTTCTGTTGTCGTTCAACGCCTCGTAGCAGCGGCGAGACGACGCGACCGGCGCGACGCGAGAAGAAGAGGAGGAGGAGGCGCGCATCATCGATGCAGCGTTACGATGACGATTATACCGATTCGCCCACGGCGTCGTCGTCGTCGTCGTCGTCGTCGTCGTCGTCGTCATCGGCTCCTTTTCTTCGCGCGGAGAAAAGTAAGTGACGACACCGTCCTCGACTTCATTCCGTTTTTCGTTTTTCCCCACAATTTTTTTGGACCTTGCGTCGTCTTCCCCTCGCTTTCTCGGAGCGCGCGGACGGCACGAACTTTGAAGAGAATGTCTTCACCGCGAGACGCGACGAATCCGCTGAGGCACTTTCAGAGGGGTTCAAACGCGAATACTACTACTACCAACAACAACAACAACAACAACAACAACAACAACAACAACAACAACAACAACAGGAACGCGTCGTCGTCATCTTCCGGAGGGTACGAGGGGTTGTTAAAAAATGCCACGGTCTCTCACGTGGACAAAGAGGGAGCGACGATGCCTGTTCCCGTCAGCGCGGGGACCCACGCGTCGCGTAAAGATGCGAAGCAGAACGTCGTGGGCAAAGTTCAGTTAGCGCCTGGATATTCTCAAATGGATTGGATGCGTTTGACGAGGACGAAAAACAACAACTTGAACGGTTTAGGAGGAAATAAGAAAATAAACGTCTCAAAACGAGTGATTACTTTAGAAGAAATAGCGAAACACAACACGGAACAAGACGCATGGATTGGTTTTCGAGGGAAAGTGTACAATTTAACACCGTATATTCACTTCCACCCGGGTGGGCCAAAGATTTTAGAGCAAGCGTTTGGGAAAGACTGCACCGCGTTGTTCGACAAATTTCATAAATACGTCAATGGAGAGTTTATGATGAGGGAATGTCAAGTTGGCGTGTTGCCAGGATATGTGAACGACGAAGACGAGGACGAGGACGAGGAGGACTTTTAGAGAAGAATATAGATAGAGGGAAAGAGAAAACTATAGGTTTAGATGTAGTGGTTGTAAAACTTATTAGCCTTGATATTGAACGCGCGGACCTTCTCTTCGTATACAAAATATGACTACATTACTACGTTCTTTTATCTTTTGCCTCGGTCAATTTTAGGTATGTACTTCTCATCCTGAATGTCTTTCGTGTACTCTTGTATCCGCGCTAAAGTGCTTTTGTCCTCATTCTCGCCGGCGATGTACGCAAATGCAGAGATTATTTTCTTCTCTCCTCCAACTGAAATTTTCTCGTCGTTGTCGTCGGTCAACAATTCCACATCAATCACCCTTCTTTCGTATAAACCCGACGCTATGTCTTCTAAAACGTCTAATTCTGCTAATTTATCTTCGTTTACCACGTACAATTCGCCTCTTACGACCGTGCCGACAGACGACGATGGGTCCCCCTCTTCGACTAAATATGGGAAACCGAATTTTGACAGAAGCAACGAAAACTTATACGGTTTCGAAGTCTCGGCGACCCCTACGAATCTGCTGCTATTCACGCCGCCATTCGTGAGCATTTTGTGATTGAACATCTCTCGTTTGAGCGTGCCGTAGACGAATACGTTGGACTGCGTTGTGTTCGGGATGGACATTTTTTTAGGGGAATATTAGGAATATTCCTCCTTTGGAAGGTGCGGTGGAATTAAGAAGAAAATGGAAAAAGAGAAGGAATTTTTAAAAAAAAAGTCAAAAGAAAAGGAGGACGGCACACACACATACACACGCGCGCGTCTGTACGTCATGTCTTCTCTTTCTTCTTCTTCGCCTAATTGCTCATTCTGCAACTGTGTTTAGTATGCACTAATTCTATTCTACTTCTTCATCATAGCTTCCCGATAGGGCGGAGCTATAGGCGGCATAACCGGTTCGCTAAACTCGTATCGTCCGTCCTTCGATTCTTCATTGAGTGAATACGATTGATCGGCGTCGTAGCCGCTCAAGTCACCGCAAGCGACGAATGGAACCGCAATAGTTCGTTGGAAATCGTCCGGCAATTTCTCTTTGCCGTCTTCTGTTAAACCCCATCTAAATTTCTTTTCTAATACGTCTCTTAAATCGTTTGGTTGGAAATTTTTTGGTGGTGAATAGTTTTCGCACACCACGAACGCTTCTGTTTGGTTGAAATAGGTATTCAAGAAGAAAGAAGAAAGTGTTAATATTCGCTACAAAAAAACGACCTGGATAGAAGCCGAGAACAAAATTATGTGCGAAAATACGAATTTGTACGACTCACCTATGCTTGAATTCCGACTCGATTTCGGTTTTGCGCACGTCACTTTCGGAAAGAAGCACTTCAACTGGTTATACAACAACCCGATGTCTTTCCCGCGGAAAATTTTCGCCACGTACGTCCCTCCTTCCTTTAACACGTGCGCGCAAACTTTCAAACCGGCTAAAATTAACTGCGCTTGCATGAACTCGTCTAAATCGTGCAATCCAGTCACGTCTGGCGCGCCATCGCCGACGATTAAATCTGCTTTCTCGCCTTCAAATTCAGATATTATTTGTTTCATGCAATCGATGTTGGTGATGTCCCCTTGGATGCAAATTACACCTTCGATAGGCGCCATGGGTTGTAAATCAACGGCGACAATTTTAGGAGGCGCAGAAGTGGTGCCATCATCGTCATCGTTATTCAGCAACGTGGGCAAATACAATTTCCTGCTCAAAACTTGCGACCAACTCCCTGGTGCGGCGCACAAGTCCACCACGTTTCTCACGTCCTCCCGAAACAAGTTAAAACTCTCGTCTATTTGTATCAGCTTAAACGCCGACCGCGCTCTCCACCCTTCCTCTTTCGCTTTTCTGTAATATATGTCTCTTTTATCCTTCGACGATTTCCCCATTAGTATTGCTCTTCGTATTCACGTATTCAGGATGTGGTGGTGTGGGTGGATTTGAGAACGCGACAAAGGTATGTCGGTCGCGGTGCATTCGTTGTGTGCTTTTTTTTTCTGGAAGGGATGTGTGTAAAAAAAAAAAGGAGTAAAGCAGCCGCCACCTTCTTCATTCACACTGCTACTTTTGTCCCCGCTCTTAAAATATCGAACCTCGCACGCGCGCGCGCACGTCGTAATAAATAACAAAAACAAAATGAGGAAGAAAGTTGACTCTCGGATTCGCACGCTCGTCGAGAATGGAGTGAAACTGAACGAACGCACCTTATTCGTCGTCGTCGGGGACAACGCGAGAGAGCAAATCGTGAACATTCATTACATGCTTTCCAAGGCCGTCGTCAAAGCGCGACCGAACGTGCTGTGGTGTTACAAGAAAGATTTATACTTGAGTTCAAATAAGAGGAAGCGACAGAAACAGGTGAAGATGATGCAAAATAGCGGGGCAATGGACGAAGAGAACGAAGATCCGTTCAACTTGTTCGTATCGAGCACGCAGATTCGATATTGTTACTACCACGAGACGCAAAAAGTACTCGGGAATACATTTGGGATGGCAGTTTTGCAAGATTTTGAAGCGTTGACGCCAAACTTGTTGGCGAGAACGATTGAAACAGTCGAAGGGGGTGGGATTATTGTTTTGTTGTTGTCAAATTTAGAGTCTTTGACGCAACTGTATACGATGTCGATGGACGTGCACGCGAGATTTAGAACCGAGTCGCACGATAAAGTGGTACCAAGATTTAACGAGCGGTTCATTTTGTCCTTAGGAGCGTGTCAAACGTGCGCAATTATGGACGATGAGTTGAATATTTTGCCAATTTCGTCGCATATTAGATCGATTGCGCCAGTGACTAGCGAGCAAGCGGCGCAGGAACACGCTGATTTAACTGATTTGAAAGAGTCGTTGAAAGAAACCGAACCGGCCGGACCATTGGTTTCGCAGTGTAGAACATTAGACCAAGCGAAAGCGGTGGTGACGTTTTTAGATGCCGCGAGCGAGAAGACGTTGCGTTCAACCGTAGCTTTGACTGCGGCGAGAGGGCGAGGGAAATCCGCCGCCATGGGCATCGCCATTGCCGGCGCGGTCGCCATGGGATACTCGAACATTTTCGTCACTTCGCCATCGCCGGAGAACTTGAAGACATTTTTTGAGTTTGTTTTGAAAGGTTTCGATAAGCTCGGATATAAGGAACATTTGGATTACGATTTAGTAGAATCGTCCAACCCAGCGTTTGGGAAATCAATCGTTCGAATTAACGTCACAAGGAACCACCGACAGACGATTCAGTATATATTACCTCAGCACCACGAAAGAGCGGCGACGGCGGAATTGTTGGTGATTGATGAAGCCGCGGCGATTCCTTTGCCGACCGTGAAAGCGTTGTTAGGACCGTATTTAGTCTTTTTGTGCTCGACGATTAACGGCTACGAAGGTACTGGGAGAGCGTTGTCCATTAAGTTGATTGGGAATTTAAGAAGGGAAGCATCGTCAAGTTCTTCCGGGCAACAAGGTAGGCATGGAAAGAATAACAAACAGAACAACAATAGTATTAAAGGAGGAAGTGGTCGATTGCTCCGAGAGGTGCAACTCTCGGAGCCATGTAGATACGCTCCAGGAGACCGAATCGAGTCATGGTTGAATCAACTCCTCTGTTTAGATGCTGCTGATGCTTTACCACCGCTCATTAACACAATTCCACCGCCATCGGCGTGCGAATTGTACGAAGTCTCCAGGGATACTTTGTTTTCCGCGCACAAAGCCTCAGAGCAGTTTCTTAAACGCATGATGGCTTTGTACGTTTCTTCGCATTACAAGAACACACCGGACGATTTGCAGTTGATGTCGGACGCACCAGCGCACAGATTGTACGTGTTATTAGCACCAGTCAACGAGCAATCAAACGCATTGCCAGAGATTTTGTGTGTCTTGCAAGTCGCACTCGAAGGTGCCATATCGAAAGTATCGGCAAGAGCGACGTTAGCAGCTGGTAGCGCACCTTCGGGTGATTTAATTCCTTGGACAATCTCTGGGCAATTTCAAGACGACGCATTTCCTGGTTTAACTGGAGCGAGAATAGTTCGAATTGCCGTTCACCCAGATTTGCCGAGGCAAGGATACGGCACCAGAGCTCTGGAGTTATTACACGAATATTACGAAGGAAAACTAATCGATATGCGTGAAAATATGGATATTGGCAAGAAAAACAAAGATAAAAACGATAAAGAAAATGGACAGAATAAAATGAACGGTGGATTAAGTAGCGAAACCGTGAAACCGAGAGAAGATTTACCGCCGCTTTTAGTGAATTTAGCCGAACGGGAACGTGAGCGAGTGCACTGGACCGGAACGGCGTTCGGATTAACCTCTGAACTCTATCGATTTTGGTCAAAATCAGGGTACGAGCCAATTTACGTGCGTCAAGTGCCTTCGGATATTACGGGAGAACACTCTTGTGTAATGCTTCGCGTGTGTAATGCGAACGACAGCGACGATGACGACGCTCCGGAAGGGAACTGGTTGGCACCATTTACGGACGATTTCAGAGTTCGATTCCGCTCGTTGCTTGGAGCGCCTTTTCGAGAACTTTCACCTTCGCTGGCACTATCCGTGTTGAACCCACAGGTGCAATACGACGATAACGATAAACAAAGCGGAGCAGGAAGAGACGCAGTTATTCGAACTGATAACGAAATTTTGTCGCCGCATGATTTGCGACGTTTGGAGAAATACTCGAGTTCGTTGGTTGACCATCATGTCATTACGGATCTCGTGCCACCAATAACGCGAGCATACTTTGCTAAAAGAATACCAGCGACATTATCGTACGCGCAAGCAGCTATTTTGTTAGGCATGGGGTTACAGCAAAGAACGTTGGACGATAGCTCAAAACAGTTGGATTTGCCCGCGCAACAAGTGATGGCGTTGTTTAACAAAGCCATGCGGAGAATATACGGGGCACTGAAATTGGGCCGAGTCAAGGAAATTGAAGCAGCGCTTCCGAGTTACGTCATGCCAAACTTAACACCGCATGCTGTTGGTGTTGACGAAGATTTGCAAGAAGGGTACGTCTTTTTTTTGTTTATTTTTTCGTGATTCGCGTTTTGTTGAGAAGAAATGGATTTCAAAACGGAGGTGATGGATTAAATTAAGGGATTTATCTGAAACATACACTTGGCGGCGCCACCATGTATTTGGGGTTATAAGTCGTTGAGTTATCGTGTGGCTAAACATAAAGCTCAACAGATCTGATCCGCTCGATTTCATTTCTACGCTTTCTCTTCTTGTTCGCTTAATTTAGTACTAAAAAATGATAGAGTATATTCACCAACTAACGATGCGTAAAAATTCTTTCACTCATACAAACACACAGGGCGGATAAAGTGAGCGAAGAAGTTCGCAAAAAGCAACGAGAATTGCTCCAGGAGACTGAGCTTCAGCGTTACGCCATCGCCGGTACAGATCAAGAGTGGGCTGCTGCTATCGACGCCAAGAGCGCTCGCGGCGACGGTAAAATCCTCTCTGTACACAGACAAAAAGACTCGAACAAAGATATCCCATGGGACGCGAAGAAGAAAGAGAAGAGTGATAAGGATGGCGACGATAAAGATAAAAAGAAGGATAAAAAGAAAGATAAAAAGCACCATCATCACAAGTCGAGCAAGAAGAGATTGAAAGGAACATAGAAATACCACCGCGCGTCATACTAATCTAAAAATCTACATCACTCAAACCTAAAATCCGATTTTTTATTTTTCCACAACACCTAAAAAGAGAAGAAAGTCGTTATAAGGTGCTCCCCGGTTAAAAAAGAAAACGCCCGAGCTCTCTGTCTTCTCTTCACATCCCCTCTGTCGATGATGAGTACGAGTCCTTTAGCAGTACTCTTCACCGCGGTGATGTTCACGTCCGCCTCTTCCCCTTTCTCGCGAAGCGGAAACAACAACAGGTCGCTCGTGTCTTCTTTTGCCAACGCGTATTCATCGCCTCATGGTAATCATCTCAGTACAAAGAAAAGACGCGCGATCCCGTGTCGCACGCACGCGTTTCTTAAAGAAGGAGGGGATGCAAACGATTTCTATGACATTCACAAAATTACCGGCGATGGTAGGTGTTTGTTTCGTTCGTTAGTTGTGAGTAAATCTATAGAGGACGAGAACACTCGATTAAGTGCAGAGCGAGAAGTGTTAGAAGCTGACATCCTGAGAGAACAAACGATTCGAGAGTTAGTAAAGAGAAAAGAGGAATTAGAATGGATCATTGAAGGTGATTTTGACGAATACTGCGCGAACATGAGATATCCAGGCGCGTGGGGAGGTGAGCCCGAAATCTTACTCGCTTCGCACGTGTTGAAACGACCGATAGAGGTGCACATGGCGATGAGTGGGGAGCCGCTACGGTCGATAGGTATCTATGGGAACGAAGATTACGGAACCGCAACAACAGATGACAAAAAGCCAAAATTGATGCTTTTATTTCACGGTCAAGGACATTATGAAGCGTTAAGTAAGTGTGTGAACGAGTGAAAGTTCAGAGACGATTAGCCAATGTACGAAAAATATAGATGCAATTCGCGCGGATTCTATTCTAAATTATAAAATTCTCTAAAATTCTCTAAAATTCTCTTTTCCAATCGCTATCTTCTTCGCATGGTTTGCAGAACAACGTCTGCGTGTACGTCATGTCGCTCTCTTTCACCTTTGCGCAGCACGATCTCGAACACTGCCCGACAACTTCATTCCCTAACATGTAAATTGGATTGTTTTTACACTCGCCTCGGTTTGCCCAATTTGCACACTCTTTGTGATAGTCTTTACACTCTGGTTTCTTCCATGTCGCCGTATCGAAAGGTCTCTCGTGTATCCACATCGTCGCCGTCCATTTTGTTCCGCCTAACGTGGGGCAACTCGCGTGCATGGAATTATTGTCCGAAATTCCGGCTTCGTCGTAACTGAAAAACAAAATAGCGTCCCCAACTTTAGGCTTGACTGCAAATCCTTTCCCGCCCCTGTATCCACACTCCGAAAACTGATCTTTCGTTCCCTCGATTCTCTCTTTTACTTTTTCTAACGGATTTCCAAGCACAAAACTCGTCTCTCCGCCTTCCGTTGGTGCGTGGAGAAACATCAAAACAGTTGCTATGCGTTTCCCGCCGTTTTCCGAGATTAAACCATCCGAGTGGTCGGAATACTTTTGCCCATCTCGGTATCTCAGCAGTTGCATTTGTTCTTGGTTTACCACGGGAATCCCACTAAACACCGCGCATCGCTCTTCAATCTTCTCAATAACTTTGTCATACCGCTTCGGTATGAACGTCCCAAACGACGTTCGAATATCTGAAACGCGTCCGGAATCACCACCAACCACGGTGGACCGTATCACTCTCGGTTCGCCTAAAGCCACCAAATGTTTTGCCTCTTCTTTGCTCAAGAAGTTGTGATATAAAAACGCTCGCGGGCTCCAACTCAACGCTTCGATCCATGGTTTTGAACTGTTCGTTTCTTCTCGCGTGTTGACTTCACCGAGCCAACCGATGAGACGCTCGTTCTCGGTCGCATCGTACGCGTGAACTCTCACGCCACAAAAAGACGAAGATAGCGCCACCACGACCACGACGACGACCGCCGAGACGAAACGCGCCGAGAGTGCTGGCCTCGTTCTTTTCTTCATCCTCGCCTACCTCGTCGCGGAATCGAAGGCCGCGACGGAGGAAGAAAGGCACCACCTCAATGTGCGAGACGATTGATTTCTTTTTTTATGTGTCGAAAGTGGAAAAAAAAAGAAAAAAAATATTGCAGAGCGACCAACTCTCATCAAAAGGCACGCAAAATCCAAATTTTTTTTCACACCAATAATTTTCATCATTTTCATCATCATCATCGACTTCTTCACATTCTGAGCATCTGCATAATCGTGCGAGCGAGCGAGCGAGCGACTGGCGTCATCATGGTGCGCGAAACGAATCGCATCATCGCGGTGGTTACATTTTTTTTTCCTCTTCCCTCGTCCGTTTTCCTTTCTTTTACGCGTCGTCGAGCCCACGCGCGCGCGTTCGTCATTTCTCAAATCGCCGCCGCCGCCGAGAAAAGTCGGGTTCGTTGACAAAAATGCGCGCTCTTTTCTAAAACGCACGACAGGTTAGTACACGCCGCTCGTCTCGATTGAGCGGGAGAGTGGATGAGGATTTAGCGGAACTTCCCATGACGCCAACTTCGAAGCGGAAAATGCCGACGAAGAAGGCGGTGGCGGCGGCTTCGAAAGCTGAAAAAACGCCGAAGGAGGCACTCACGGAGGAAAAGAAGAAGAAGGCTGGTGACGATGTTAAAATTCCATCGAACAACGAGAAGAAAGGTGCAGATGCGAAAAAGCCACCGCGAACGAGTGAAAAGCAGTCCTCCAAAAGAGGAAAAGATGCTTCTTTG